>Ga0209641_10000071_pt1 | contig 71090 bp, 68 predicted proteins | sample RifCSP16_1_FD_184022 | JGI IMG/M metagenome (GOLD analysis project Ga0209641, IMG submission 184022) | Soil microbial communities from Rifle, Colorado - Rifle CSP2_sed 16_1 (SPAdes) (version 2) | ecosystem: Environmental > Terrestrial > Deep subsurface > Rock core/Sediment | place: Rifle... | reverse complement strand
TCTGGCCGTCATCGGCCGCACGGTGGCCGCCAGAAGCTAAGCGAGTTGTTAAGGTTCAGCCGAATGGAAAGTGCAGGGACAGGGATTCTGTCACTCGGCGCGTTTTGCACCAGAAACTATCTAAACAGTATTGGGATAGGACGGCTTTCACGCGCCGAACCTAGCAGCGCGATGAAGGTTCCCGCTGCCGGTCTTGGTGTCGACCGACCGCAGCCGGGAGGCGAGGATGATGCCGCCGACGGCGTAGACGTAGCGGCCGAATCGCACGCTGGCCGGTCTGTCGTCTTCAACGGCTTCCGGAGTAAGGAACTGTTGTTAGGGGCGGGGCTGAAAGACGGATACCGGTGCGACGCTGCCTCTGTTGTTATCTATGCACCATTTTGCATCTATGCTCATCGGAAACGGCCGTTGCCAAGATGGGATCAACCTCTATCGAGCGGGTGGTGGGTTTGTCTGATTGAGCATGTCCACCATCACGTCTCGGCGCTTCTCCCGCTGCGCATTGAATTTCTCCCAAAAGCTTGGCAGGGTCTCGTACTCTCTATTGAATTCGACAAGCCCGTAATGACCGAGCACGGTGCCGACAGATTCCTTATCCACAAAAACGTGTCTTTTTCATTTTATCATTTTATCTTGATCGAGTGCGGGTCACCACATCAAATATCACAGCCCCCACAAGCACCGCGCCTCTGACGACGTACTGGAGGGATATGTCGGTGCTCATGAGGTTCATGCCGCTCGTCAATGACATATAAACCAACGCGCCAATGAGCGACCCCATCACCGTGCCGATACCGCCGGCTGGTGATGCGCCGCCGATAAAAGCCGCCGCGATGGCATCCAATTCAAACAGCGTGCCTCCCGTCGGTGTGGCGGACCGCAGGCGCGACGCGAACAAGATGCCTGCCAAAGCGGACAGCATGCCCATCGAGCCAAAGACCACGTAGGTCAATCGCTTGACGTTGACGCCGCTCAACTGAGCCGCCTCTGGATTTCCACCCATAGCGTAAATATGCCGGCCGAGTACCGTCTGGGTCGTAATGAAATGATACACTCCAACCACAATCAATACGATCACGACCGTCCACGACAAGCCATTGTAGCCTGCGAGCACCCAGGTGATGGCGCCCAATAGAACCGCCACGAATGCCAATTTGGTGACGAACAGATTCATCGGCAGCACTTCGAAGTGGTAGGCCTGCTTCCGCCGGCGGCTGTTGATTTGGCTTATGACAAACAGAATGATGCCCACTAGCCCAAGGAGAAGCGTTAATTTATGGACTCCCGGTAAAAACCCAGTGTCGGCAGGAAAAATGTCGGGAATATAGCCATTGCCGATAGCGTTAAAAGTCTCGTCCGGAATAATGATCGTGCCCGTACCCGCAAGTGAAAGAAGCAACAATCCCCGGTAAGCCAACCATCCGCCCAGCGTTGCAACAAAGGCTGGAATTCCCAGCTGCGCCACCATGAAGGCGGTTATCGCTCCTGCCAAAATTCCGAGCGCTAGCGCCAGCGGTATGACCACATACCAAGGCAGGTGCCAGGATACCATACCGATTGTCGCAATCGCGGCGAGGAAGCCTGACAGAAAACCGACCGACAGATCGATGTGCCGGACGACGATGACCAGCGTCATGCCGACTGCCAAGACAGCAATATAGCCCGTCTGATTCAGCAGGTTGGCTATGTTTCTCGACGAAATGAAGAGGCCGTCCGTCCTCCATGTAAAGTACGCCATGATCACAAACAGGGCGATATACATGCCGTAGTCACGGATATTCAGCTGGAGCACTTTCTGCAAATTCTGCATGAACGACATCTTGGGCGCGCCACCGCCCACGCCCCTAGTCCCGACCAGATCAGCTTGCTGTGAACTCATCTTGAAGCTCCTTAATTCGTGGCCAATTGCATGATTTTTTCTTGAGTCGCTTCCTCGATCGACAGTTCGCCGGTGATCCGGCCTGACGAAACAATGTACACTCGATCGCTCATGCCCAGAACCTCGGGCAATTCGGATGAGATCATGATGATACTCATGCCCTGCTCTACCAGCCTGGTCATGATCGTATAGATTTCATATTTTGCGCCGACATCAATGCCACGCGTTGGCTCGTCCAGGATGAGCAGGCCGGGCTTGACAAACAACCATTTAGCTACAGACACTTTCTGCTGGTTACCGCCGCTTAAATTACGCACCTTCTGCTCAATGCTCGGCGTTTTGATATTGAGCGAAGCCCGGTATTCTTCTGCAACCTTAATCTCGGCATTGTTATCGACTACGCCTCGATGGGCGATTTCCTGCAAATTCGCGAGGCTGATGTTCTGCTTCACATCCTGGATCAGAATCAGGCCGGCGGCCTTTCTGTCTTCGGTTGCATAAGCCACGCCCGCGTCGATCGCCTCCTGCGGATGCTTGCAGTGCTTCTTCTTTCCTTCGATATATACTTCGCCCTTTACTCGATAGCCTTTCGGATTTCCGAATAGGCTCAAGGCCAGTTCCGTGCGCCCGGATCCCATCAGACCCGCAAAGCCGACGATTTCGCCTTTCTTGACGTTGAAGTTCACATCCTTGAGAATAGTCCTGCCAAGTGTCGGGTCGTAGGCGCTCCAATTTTTAACCTCAAGCACGACTTCTCCACCGCCTTGCGGGCAGATGATTAGAACTTTGATGCCCTTGGCCAGCAGTGATTCGACGTTCGCTTTCTCCTTGGCGGAATCACCCTGGCTGAAGAGAATTTCAACGTCGTAGCCAGCAGCTTTGAGCGCATCCTGGAAACGAGTCTGATCCTGGATCCAGCGCGGTTCATCTTTGGTTGGGAGAACGATCCCGACGGCTAAACTGGCTGAGGGCGTAGGCGTATTTGAAGCGCCGGTAAAGTCACTGGCCTTGTAATAGCCAGAGTCGATCAGAGCGGCTTTGACATTCGCCTTGTCGACTGAGACAACCGGAGACTGTAGCGCCGGGACATCGATCGTACCGTTATTGTAGGTACCATTGGCTGCGGGAGCCTGGTCCTTAAGCAGGGCTACCGCGGCGTCGATTGCGGTCCGTACCAGGGTGCGGACATCCTTGAAGACGGTCATAGACTGCTTGCCATCAATGATGTACTGGACGGAAGCTTCCTCAGCGTCCATGCCGGTAATCATGTAGCTCTTGACGTCCTTGTCGGCAGCGAAAGCATCGGCAATAGCGCGAGCGGTGCTGTCATTGGGGGCGAGGATAAAGACATTACCCTTGTCAACCGCGGTTGCGACGGTCAAATTGAATTGTGCCAGGTTCTTGGCGGTATTGATGTCCCAGTTGGTGGTGATCTGGCCGATGATCGTGCTTTCCTGGCCACGCGTCAGGGTGGCATTCGCCTGGAGACTAACGGCCTGGCTTGAATTCTTGATGACGAAAGTGCCATCAGCGATCTTGGGCTGCAAAACACCCCAGGCGCCCTGGAAGAAAAGGAAGGCGTTGTTGTCAGTTGCGGCGCCGGCATACAGATACAGCGGGTTGCCTTTGCCCTTTGCATGGTCAACCAGGTATTGCGCCTGCTGCACGCCGACGGCGATGCTGTCAAAGGTCACATAATAATCCACTGCTTTGGTGTTGGTGATCAGCCGGTCATACGAAATGACCTTTACGCCAGCCGCTTTAGCTTCTTCTACGGCGGCAGCCGCAGCTCTGAATGGATTGCGTTGTCTTTCCGGATAGATATTGTTGATTTCACGCCCGACCATGTGCTTGATCAGCACTTGTTCAGACACTTCGCCTTTGTGGGCATCCAATGTACAAATGGTCTGGCCGTCGCGCAGCACCGTGACCGAATCGGCAATCTCGATCACTTCTTTCAGCTTGTGCGAGATCATGATGCAGGTGACGCCGTGATCTTTGAGACCGCGCAGCAGGTCCAGCAAATTCTCGCTGTCATCTTCGTTCAATGCCGAAGTAGGCTCGTCCAATATGAGCAGCTTAACATCCCTGCTCAACGCTTTGGCGATTTCAACCAATTGCTGCTTTCCCACGCCCAAGTCTTTGACTTTCACGACGGGGTTGACATCGAGCCGGACTTTCTTAAGCATTTCGCCCGCTCGTTTGATGGTTTCGTTCCAGTCGACCGCGAATCCATTTCCAATTTCATGGCCGAGGAATATGTTTTCATATACCGTCATTTCGGGGACGAGCGCCAGCTCCTGATAGATAATGGCAATGCCAGCCTTTTCGCTGTCGCGAATACCCGCAAATCTCTGCGCTTGTCCGCCGAAAAGGATTTCTCCGATATAGGTACCGTGTGGATAAACTCCACTCAATACCTTCATTAGGGTGGACTTGCCTGCGCCGTTTTCGCCGACGAGGCAATGAATCTCACCCTCGGCGACTCGAAAGCTGACATTGTTCAAAGCTTTCACGCCGGGGAATTCCTTGGTGATGTTCTTCATCTCTAATATGGAAGTACTCATGGCGTCTCTAGCTCCTGGAAGAATACAAGAGGTGTACAGGAATAGTGATGGACTGAGCCATCACTATTCCTGTATTGACTGACTGCTGCTCCTTACGGTAAGCCTGTGAATTCGCTGGCGTTGTAGTAACCGGAGTCGATCAGAGCTTCCTTGACGTTGTCCTTGTCGACCGTGACGACCGCGGACTGAATGGCCGGCACGTCGATCGCGCCGTTGTTGTAGGCACCCTTGGATGTGGGGGCCTGGCCCTCAAGCAGCGCGATGGCCGCGGCGATCGCATCATTGACTAGACTGCGCACATCCTTGAAGACGGTCATCGACTGCTTGCCGTCGATGATGTACTGGACGGAAGCCTTCTCGGCATCCTGGCCGCTGACATAGTACTGTGTGACATCCTTGTCGGCGGCATATGCGTCGGCGATCGCGCGGGCGGTGCCGTCGTTGGGGGCAAGGATGAAGACAGTGCCCTTGTCGGCCGCCGCAGCCACCGTCAGGTTGGCCTCGGCCAGGTTCTTAGCCGTGTTGAAGTCCCAGTTGGTCGTGATCTGGCCGATGATCTTGGCCATCTCGTCACGCGTCAGCGTGGCCTTGCCCGACAGCGCCACCGCTTCACTCGAGTTCTTGACCACGAAGGTGCCGTCGGCGATCTTGGGCTGCAGCACCCCCCACGCGCCCTCGAAGAAGATGAAGGCGTTGTTGTCGGAGGCCGCGCCGGCGTACAGGTACAGCGGGTTGCCCGTGCCGGTGGCATGGTCGACCAAGTACTGCGCCTGCTGGGCACCCACCGCGATGCTGTCGAAGGTCACGTAGTAATCGACCGCATCCGTGTCGCGGATCAGCCGGTCGTAGGAGATCACCTTCACGCCTGCGGCACGGGCCGCTTCTGCGGCGGCCGCAGCCGCGCTGGCGTCCTGCGGGGTGATGATGATGACCTTGACGCCCTTGGTGATCAGCGATTCAACATTCGCCTTTTCCTTGGCGGAGTCACCCTGGCTGAACAGAATCTCAACATCGTAGCCGGCGGCGGTGAGCGCCTCCTTGAACCGGGTCTCGTCCTGAATCCAGCGCGGCTCGTCCTTCGTCGGCAGCACAATACCTACGGCCAACTGTGCTGCCGGCGCGGTCGGCGTGGCAGGCGCGGCGGGCGCGGGGCATGCCGACAGGAGCAATGCAGCGACGGCCATCACGCTCCATGTCAGCAACAACCTACGTTTCGAGCGGAACATCTCATTCCTCCTTAGAATTGGGGCGGATATGTGGATGCGGTCTCATGGCGCAAATGAGGTATCGTGCCTGAATCTCACCTCCTCTCATGTTCTGCACGAGGCAGTTGTCGAGCATAATGCACAGGGACTGGATTGGGAGACGTCGCAGCGAACATTAATAGCATAGCACGAGTACACGCGAGCGTCAAGAAGATCGAGCGCGCAAACGGTTTGTGTGCAGTGTCACGCAACCGGCAAGGGCCGATTCTCACGCGCCGACCGCAGGAGCGCGGCGATCGTCGCTACGTTGCCGCGGCTGTCGGCCAGGCTCACGCGCGGCGGTGTGCCGAGCAGGATCGCGTCGGCCATGTCTTCGACCTCGCCGACATACAACTCCTCGCCGGGAATGGTGAGTGTTTGAACATCGTCGCCGCGCATCACCGTGATGCGCTCGCCTAAGCCCGGCCTGAACGGGTGCGGTATACTGATCGCCCCGTCACTGCCTACGATTTCGATGTGCGTGCGGAACGGGGCGCGGAAACCGCAGTCGAACTGCGCGCACACGCCGTTCGCAAAGCGCATCTGCCCGACAAAGGTCTCGTCGACGCCGGTCGGGCCGGTGACCTGCCAGCCGGAGACCTCGATCGGTTCCGCTCCCGCAATGTAACGCGCGTAGCTGATCGGGTAACAACCCACGTCCCAAATACTGCCGCCACTGAGCAGGGAATCGAGCCGCACGTCGACCGTGCGCGTAAGCTTGAACGTGAACGAACCGCGCACGAGCCGCAGCGTCCCGATGGCTCCGGCATCGACCAGTTCTTTCACTTGGAGTGTCTGCGGGTGGTGTCGATACATGAGGGCCTCGGCGACGACGACGCCCGCCTGCTTCGCCGCGGCGCTCATCACGTCGACTTCGTCGACGGACACGGCCAGAGGCTTCTCGCACAGCGCGTGCTTGCCCGCCTGCGCCGCCTTGATCGTCCACTCGGCATGGAGGCTGTTGGGCAGCGGGTTGTAGATTACGTCGATCTCCGGATCGGCCAGCAGATCGTCGTAGCTGCCATACGCGCGCGGGATGTTCCACTCCTCAGCATAAGCCCTCGCCTTTGTCAGGTCCCGACTGGTAACCGCGATGAGTTCGTTGCGCGCTGAGGCGCGCAGCGGCGGGATAAGGGCGCGGTTAATGCGCGCCGTGCTGAGGAGGCCCCAGCGCAGAATACGATTGTCCATAAACTTAGTCCCTTGCTCATCCCGCTATGGCTGGCCACGTACGTATCTGGCGAGCCAGGCCAGCGTACGCGCCCAAGCGTCGGTGTGCGCCCAGCCCCGGAACATATGCCCCTGCCCGGGATAGATCTGAAAATCTACGGTGGCCCCACGCGCCCGCAAGGCAGCCACAAGGGTTTCCGATTGCGCCAGTGGCACAGCGCGGTCGTCGCTGCCGTGTATAACGAGCAGTGGCACATTGATCCTGTCGACAAAGCGGATCGGCGAGCGCCAGGCGTAGGCCTCTGGATCCTCCTCGGGCGTCGCACCGATGACGCGGATTAATGCGTCATTGCCCAAGCCGGCATCCCCGCTTGCTCGATAAAACTCGACCAGGGCTTCCACATCAGTCACACCGTGCCAGGTCACCGCGACATGGACAGGCGCGCCTTGCGCGATTGCCAGCAGCGTCATCTGGCCCCCATGTGATACACCCCACATACCGAGGCGAGAAGCGTCCACATAGCCAAGCGATTCGAGCACCTTGATCGCGTTCAACACGTCGTGCACATCTTGACGGCCGTAGTCCTCAATCCCCTCCGAGCCGCCATTACCCCGATAGTGTGGGCCGATAGCCACGTAGCCCGCCTGCGCAAACAGCGCCACCCGCTCCGGATTGGCAATGCTCCCGAGGCCGCCGTGGTTCACCACGGCGCCCGGGTACACTCCGGCTGCGGTTGGCCGGGCCAGGAAGCCCTTCACGCGCAGCCCATCCGACATGTACGTGATCTCGTAAAGTACCGCCCCCGGGTACTGTTTTCGAAACAGCGACTGTTCGATTAGTGTGCCGTCGTCCCGATATTGCGCCGCAGGTCCGAGGCGAGAGTCTTGACTGGTCCAGAAACTTGGTTTCTGGAAGACGGTCGGAGCGCGTTGCCAGGCTGGATTGGGGGAATCAATCGCAACGAGCAAGAGAGCAAGGAGCGCAAGGCTCAGCTGCTTGGGGGACATATCGCTGTCTCAGTCGGTTTTCTGCAGTTCCCGCCGTGGCCCAACTGCGGCGCGAGGGGTGAAATTAACGCCCGATGCACGCCGTGCTGAAAAGTCCCCAGCAAAGAGCGCGATTATCCATTTGTCACTCCCAAGATCAAAGCGTATAATTACCCGCAGTCTCGATCGGCTACATGGCGAGACACAGCTATTTGAAAAGGGACAGGCTCGGTGGACATCGAGACTATCCGTGAACGCGTGCGTGCCGGAAGGTATTTGATCAAACGTCACGCAATTGAACACGCGCTCAAGGAGGGCTTCGAACGTACCCACATGGTTGAGGCTATCACGGCGGGAAAGATCATCGAAGAGTATCCTGACGATAGACGTGTTCTCATCTGCGGCCCAACAAGCCTTTTGGCTGGGCGCGAGATTTATTTGCATGTCGTGTGCGAGTACGCGGATAAGGCGTATATCGAATTCGTGACCGCTTATATACCTGACGAGACGGAATGGGAATATCCGCCTTATATTCGGCGCAAACGCAGGAAGTAGAATGAGCACCGAACCAGCTCCGATCTGTGGCCAGCATCACATTGCCAAAGAGTGGCGTCCAACAACCTTCGAATACCGTGACGATGGTATCACGGTTCGCATCCCCGACGTTCACGCCTGGGTCTGTCCGGTAGACGACGAAGCGTCCTTCACACCGGAAGCAGTCGACCAACTGATCTCCACAGTGCGCGAACTGGTGGAAACGGCCAAGCGTGCCCGTGAACGCCGACCGGTATTGACGCATTATACCGTTTCTGTCGGCTGATCGGGCCGGCGCCTGACGAGATCCACCATCGGACGATCGACCACACCGAGAGGCGTATGCCGCAGGGCATGTCCATCTTTCAGCGGCACGTGGCTCATCGCATATTCGGCGAGCGCGGTGATGGTGAGACTGGGGTTGACGCCGGGATTGGCAGGCACGATTGAGCCGTCGACTACGTACAGGCCCGGGTAGTTGTGGACCTGGCAATCCAGATCGACTACGCCTTCCTGCGCGTCCCTCCCGAAGGGGCAGCCGCCGAGAATGTGCGCTGTCATCGGAATGTTGAACAGGCCCTCGTTGATCGAACCCATGGGAATGCCGCCGGTTTTCTGCGCGAACGTCCGCGTCACAAGATGACCGACGTCGATCTTGCCCGGGATAGTCCGCTCGGGGTCGGGCTGTGACACGAGACTGCGCCGCCATAGCGTGAAAAGGCTCCGCCCCAGTCGAAGGCGGATACGGTTATCCACAGTCTGCATGGCCAGGATGATCGTCGTGCGCTGCGCCCAGCCGGGCATGACGTGCGTGCGGAAAAAATCGGGCGGGCGCCTCAAGACGTCAATCGCCGACCGGACGATGCGCGCGGGGATACTGCCGGACTCGACCATCGGGCCGCCCAGGAAGCGCATCAGCGACGATCCGGCCGGATAGCGCACCGGCTCGATCGCCGTTACCGCATCCGCCTGGAAGATCGACGTGATGGCGATGCCCTCCGAGTAGTTCGTCTTGCCGTTGCGGCTGGCCGATCCCATCAGCTCTTCGTTGTTCGTGCGCACGATGTCGCCGAGGCGCGGCGAGATGCCCGGCAGGGAGCGGGTCTCCTCGCGGCAGCGGAATAACAGCCGCAGCGTGCCGAGCGTGCCCGCCGCGAAGACGACGTTGCGCGCGCGCACTTTCCTTTCCCGCTTGAAGAGCCATGCCGTCGCGCTGCGATACACCACTTCGTAGCGCGCGCCATCCGCTTGTCCGTCCGGCAGCGGGCGCACGTCGCGCACCTGGCTCTCCGGTCGCACCTGCGCGCCCCACTTCTCGGCGAAGTACAGATAGTTCTTGACGAGCGTGTTCTTGGCATTATGCCGGCAGCCGACCATGCATCCGCCGCAATGGATACATCCTGCCCGCCGCGGCCCTTCGCCGCCGAAATACGGGTCGGGTGCCTCCACGCCCGGCTCGCCGAAGAACGCGCCGACGTCGGTCGGCCGGAACGTGGCTTCCATGCCAAGCTCGGCGGCCAGTTCTTTCATGACCATGTCGGCAGGCCACAGGCGTGGATTGGGCGTCACGCCGAGCATGTGCTTCGCCGTGTCGAAATGCGGGCGCAGGATCGTCTTCCAGTCGGCCAGGTGGTGCCAGGCCGGCGCCTTGAACATCTCGTCACTCGGCTCCATCAGCACATTCGCGTATCCCAGGCTGCCGCCGCCGACGCCTGAGCCGTGAAGCACGAACACGTCCCGGAAGGGACTGATCTGCAGAATGCCGAAGCAGCGCAGCGGCGGGAACCATAGGTACTTGAACACGTTCCAAGTCGTCGTAGCAAAGTCCTGATCGCGGAACCGTTTACCGCGCTCCAGCACCAGCACGCTGTAACCCTTCTCGGTCAGCCGCATCGCGGACACGCTGCCGCCGAATCCGGAGCCGATCACGACGAAGTCGAAGGTTTCTTCCGAAGGCGGATTCGTCATAGGGTTCCCTCTTCTTTCATGAATACCAGATCCAGACGCTCGGCGTGGAAGTTCGCCAGGATGCCCAGTGACACACCCTGGCTCGCCATCCAGCGTCGAAGATTCTCCGGCTCAATCTGGTTCGCGTCAGTCACCGCCACGGGAAAGACCATCATCCTGTTTTCAATCTGCAAATGGCGCAAGTGAACGTCTCCAACAGCTTCACGACGATACATTACTGTCATGTGGCGGAGCGGCTTCACTTCGAACCCTCGATCCTGCATCTCTCGATAACACGCATTGGCGTAGATTCGGTGAATGAAGCCCGGCCCCAGCTCGTTATGTATGTCGTAAAGGCCGCCAATAACCCGATACGATAAGTCCGGGAACATAAGATCGGGCCACTCTTTCTCAGGCGGGATGGGTGTAGTCCGAACCGGTTGGGGTGCGCGGAACAGTCGCTTGAACTCGGGCTGGGGGCTGCCAAAGTTGAACAGCAATCCGACCTGCTTTCCGGTGACCTTCAAGTAGGAAAATGTCTGGGCTTGATTGAGCCGCGTAAGGCTCGGCGTCGCCTTCAACTCGACGACGACTTCTTTGGCGACGAAGATATCGAGTCGCTGCGCACCCACCAGCCAATCCTTGTAGAAGACCTGATACTCGTCCTGGCGCGAGCACTCGATTCCGGATCGAGCCAGGTCTCGCATCATCGCATTCTCGTAGATGAACTCGGGATAGGTGCGACTAAGCCCGTTATAGACATCGTAGTAGACGCGGATGATTTTGTCGGTCAGTTCGCGATGCAGTAGCTCGGTCACATCCTGTCTCCACATCTTCAAAAGCAGAGGAATAACGCGGATCACTGGGATGTGCGGATCGTATCCGACTATCCGAGCGATCCGTGTCCCTCCCCCGCCACCACCGCATCACGTCGCGAATGGCAGAGAAGGTTTGATTATAGTATAGCACGATACCGAAGCTTCATGCCCGTTTTGACAGCATCGCTCCCTTGCCAGTACAATGTGTCGATGCTCAGGACCATCTGCGCGATCTATCTTACTGCACTGTGCGCAGCCGGGTGCGCCAGTCTGGCCAGAGCACCGACTCCGATCGTGCGCCGGGTTCCTGTCTCGGCAAGCCCGACTCCTGCTTCCCAGCCGGCGCAGCCGCACAATGTGCCCAATCGTTTGTCTCGTCCAGCATTGGCCGCGACGCGTTCTTCCACTTTCGGCGCAACCCCCGCGGCGAACTTCAATGCACCGATCGTCTACGGCGAGTCATTCGAAGGGCGGCCACTTGCGGCCTATCGGCTGGGGTATGGTCCGGTCAGGCGTGCATTGATCGGCGGCTTGCACGGCGGCTACGAGTGGAACACGACCGTCTTGATGAGCAAGACGCTGGAGTACCTGACCGCCTCGCCCGACTCGATCCCAGAGGAATTGACACTCTATATCATTCCCCTGGCGAATCCGGACGGCGCGGCTGCCGGGAGCGACCGCGTTGCAGGCCGGATGAACGGCAACGGCGTCGACCTCAACCGTTCTTGGGATTATCGATGGCAAATTACCGCGACGCACGGCGTCTATCCCGTTGGCACCGGCGCGTTTTCATTCTCCGAACCGGAAACGGCCGCCCTGCGCGACTTCATCCTCGGGCGCGGCATCGGCGCGGCCATCTTCTACCACAGCGCCGCGGCCGAAGTATACTCCGGAGCGGGAACGGACACGTCGGGAACTGTCGCGCTTGCAGAAACACTGGCCGCCAAGACCGGATACCGCTATGCGCCCGAAGGCATCCCAGGCCAGATCACAACCGGCAACGCGATCGATTGGCTGACGACGCAGGGCATCACCGCCGTAGAGATCGAGCTGCCGACGCACGCCGGCATCGACTGGGAACCGAACCTGAAGGCGATACTGGCGTTCATGTCGTGGAGCCTGTCCAGCACACTGACGGCCGAATAGCACGTTCGGTGGCGACCCGTGCATACTTACTAATTACCAATTACCCTAAATCGAAAGGTGCTCTCATGCGCTTCCACATCCTCACCGCCCAAGATGTTCGCGCCGCTCTGCCCATGCGCGACGCGATCGACGCCATGCGCAAAGCCTTCGGCCTGCTGGCCGGGGGAGAGGTCGACATGCCGCAGCGCACCGCGATCGAGATACCCAAGCACGACGCCGTCACACTCGTCATGCCCGCCTACGTACACGTCGGGAATCGGCTCGGCGCAAAGCTGGTCTCCGTCTTCCCCAATAACCGTGGCCTCGACCTGCCGACGATTCACGCCGTCGTGATCTTGCTCAACGCGGCGACGGGCCAGCCCGCTGCGCTCCTAGAGGGGACAGCGCTCACGGCCATCCGCACCGGCGCAGCCAGTGGCCTGGCCACCGACCTGCTCGCCCGCCGGGATGCGTCGACGCTCGCCATCCTCGGCTCGGGCGCTCAAGCGCGCACGCAGCTCGAAGCCGTGTGCTGTGTCCGGAACATCGAGCGTGTGTTCGTCTATTCGCGCACGCGCGCTCACGCCGAGCAGTTCGCCGCAGACATGGCCGGCCGGGACGGCGCGCCTGCGTCGATCGAAGTCTCGGCGTCCGCGCAGGAAGCTTGCCTGGCCGCCGACGTCGTGTGCGCGGCCACCAGCTCGACGACGCCGGTTCTCTACGCGACCGACGTGCGGCCCGGCACGCACATCAATGCCATCGGTTCGTACACGCCAGCGATGAGGGAAATCGATTCGGAACTGGTGCGGGGATCGACCGTGTTCGTCGATCAGCGGCAGGCTGCGCTGGCCGAAGCCGGTGAAGTGATCGACTGCGTCAAGGACGGCTCGCTCGCGGAAAGCGATCTCACCGAGTTGGGCGAGGTCGTCAACGGTGCGCGCCCCGGCCGCAAGACGGCGGAGCAGATCACGCTCTTCAAATCGGTCGGGCTGGCCGTGCAGGACGTGGCCGCCGCGCAGCAAGCCCTGACGGCCGCGCTGCAGAGGAAGCTCGGCGCGGTGGTCAATCTATAGGAGGTGTCAGGTGTTCAGGTCTCAGGTGTACAGGTGTTAGGTGCACAGGTGTCAGGTGCCAGGCGTCAAGGTGCCGGTCACTTGTATCACTCTACCTTTTGCATCATCCGCCGCCCGTCAGGCGCCGTGAGTGCTTCCCACCGCACGGTTCCCTGCGGCACTTGCATGGCGACGCGCAGATGACCCTCAGCCACATACTCGTATATCGCGTCGAACGCCGATTTGCCCTCCAGCCACTTCTCGGCGACGACGACGCCGTGACCGGGCTGTTCCAGAAAGACCGCCGTGCGTGGATCGGCGGGATCGCGCAGGGCGACGGAGCGCGCAAACGCCGCCGCCGTCGCGTCCGCAAGCCGATTCGTGCCGCACGTCACCAGGTGCGCGTGATACAGCGTGTCGAGGCTCACGCATTCCACGTACTCGGGATTGTACGCGGCTACGCCGATGTGCCCGTGTAGAATCGCCCGGATGGCCGGAACAGTTACTTCTTCTCCGCGACTGTTCCTCCATCGTCGTCTGGGAACCGCTTCGCAGATTCTCATCATCTCGACGGCTTCCACCGACGGCACGATGGTGTCCATTCCTTTCACTTTACGCACGATCGCGCCGTCGCGCTCCGGCTTGATCCCGACGACGATCGCCTGATCGTCACGGCCGATCGAGCGCTTGTCGACCAGCCGCGAGCTGCCGGAAGCGGTTATCACCAGTCCAGAAATATCCGGGTCGAACGCCGCGTAGCACCCTTCGCTGTACTGCGCGCTGATCGCGTCGCTGACGCCTCGGAAGCCCAATAGCTTCTCGACGTACACCGGCTCTGTGAAGAAACCGAACTCGGTGAAGGCGTGCCCGGCGCGAATCATCGCATCGGGCGTGGCGAGGCTGTCCCAGATCGCTCTCGGAAGTAGATCGGGGAGAAAAACGTGACCATTGACCTCCTCGGCGCAGACAGCCGCCAGCAGCCGATAGCCGGCATCTTCGGCAAATGCGTCCAAGTCGGCAGCTTCGGTCACAGGATGCGCGCCGGCCAGGTCGAAATGCACGGCACGCAGCGCCCGTCCGGCCCCATCGCTGCGCAGCGCCATCAATTGGATGGACTTGGCCTGCGCCTGTAGAAAACGGCCCATCGCCACTTCAGGACCGCCTCGCTTCGCCTGTCGAGCCAAGACCTCGACCGCGTGTGGTCCGAGGCCGGGATACGGACGCTCCGGAACCACGCCGTCAGGCTGCCGCGCCAGTCCGGCAAAATGATCCAGCCACCTCTGATAATCGACCTCGGGAACGTCGACGATGGTCAGAAGCCGTGGGCGGCGGCTCAAGCCATGGCGGCGCTTCGCCTGAAAGAAAAGCGCCTCGTCCCGCTCGACGGGCGCGCCGAAGCGGGCCGTGGTGATGATGAGGTCGGTCGCGTTCGTGGGCACGGATTCGATCGCGCAGCCGGCTGCCCGCAGCCACTCCTGCAGCGCTTCCGTTGCCTGCTCCAGGGCAGGTGACAGTGCGCCGGGCACATAAGAAAACGTGATCGGATGCACCCATGCGTGCGTCTTCGATAGCGTATCCCTCTCGGTCACCCCAGTCTCGGATAGGTCCGTCGCTCTCATCCCTCGTCGTCCGTTGCTCATTCTTCTTGGCTGTTGTCCAATCGCTCACGCCCCGCCAGCCTGCGTCGCAATCGACAATACCACACATGAGGGCAAGGGCAAGCCTTGCCCCTACCCATTGAATTGCTGCCTTACTTCTTGTTCGGCAGCGCGATCGGCTTCTCCGTCCCCTTCAACAGCCGCCCGATGTTCGGCCGCAGCGCGTACAGCACGAGCGCCATCGCGCCGAGACCATACCAGACGTACTCGATGGGGCCGTCACCCAGCGCCGTGCGAACAGCGAAGATCGCGACGACTACGGCGGCGATCAGTATCGACCCCACCGACGCGTAGCGGATCACGAACATCGAAATCGGGAAACAGGCCAGCGTCGGTATCAGCGACAGCGGCCAGAAGGCGCCCGCCACGCCCATGTTCGGACCGCTTCCCGCCCCGCCCCGGAACCCGACATAGATCGACGCATTATGGCCCAGCACAGCGCCCCAGCCGGCCAGCACTTCTGCCCACACACCGCCCGGCATCACGGCGCGCGCAAAAGCGACAGATGCCATTCCCTTGAACACATCGCCCGCGACCGTCAACGCGCCCGCACCCAGCCCGCCCGCGCGCATGGCATTCGTGCCGCCTGTGCGCCCGCTGCCCTCAGACGTCAGATCGCGCTCGCGCAGAATACCGATGATGATGTAACCGAAGGGAATCGATCCGAGCAAGTAGCCGGCCAGGCACACGGCCATCCACTTTGCCCAATCCGGCCACGACTGGGTCAGCGCCGACACCACCTGCTGCCCACCCGTCTGCTCAATCAGCAGCAGGGTCAGCACGGCTGTCGAAGAGGCCAGGGCCGCTGCCATTCCAGTCCGATACACTCGCCGTCCCATGTCCTTTCCCCTCGGTGTACGAGCCTGTCCGAAAAGCCCAACGCTAGCAGCCTGCCTGCCCTGAGCGAAGGCGAAGGATCGGAAAGAGCGGGCCAGGCTCCCATGCCCGGCAATTGGCCTTGAAACGCGCTGAAAGAGTCGAGCCGCCTTCCGGCGTCAGGCGCGCACGCCGCAAAAAAGCTCGTAGTCGATCAGCTCCGTCACGGTCGGCGCATCGCCGCACACGGCGCAATCGGCCCGGCGCGCGATGTGCACCTGCGTCACTTCACCCGTATACCCCTCGACGATCGTCAACCGATCGGTTGTGACGGTCCCGACTCCCACGATCAGCTTAATCGCTTCCAGCGCCAGCCACGAGCCGATCACGCCGGTCAAAGCGCCGATCACGCCCGCTTCGACGCAGTCGGGCACGCTGTCCGGCGGGGGAGACGATGGAAACACGCACCGGTAGCAGGCCGACTCGCGCGGCTTTACGACAGACCACTGCCCGTCGAACTGGTTGGCCGCCCCCCAGACAAACGGCTTCCCGGACATCACGCACACGTCGTTGACCAGATAGCGCGTCGGGAAGTTATCGCTGCCGTCGATCACGACATCGTAGTCGGGCACGATCACGCGCGCGTTGGCCGACGTCAAACGGTCTCTAATGAGTGCTACAGTCACGTCAGGATTGAGCGCGCGCAACTGCTCGGCCGCCGCCTCCACCTTCGGCTGGCCCGCATCACGCGCCTCAAATAACACCTGACGCTGCAGGTTCGATACGTCGACTACGTCGCTGTCGACCAGGCCGATAGTCCCGACCCCGGCCGCGGCCAGATACAGCGCCGCCGGAGAGCCAAGCCCGCCCACGCCCACGACCAGCACGCGCGCGTCGAGCAACCGCCGCTGCCCCTTGCCGCCGACGCCTTGCAGAACGATGTGGCGCGCGTAACGCCTGATCTGGTCTTCAGTAAACCCAAGCATAACCGGCCATTGACCGAAACCACGGATGACACAGATGGCACGGACAGGCAATCTGTGTAATCCGTGTCATCCGTGGTTCAATTATTCTGTTCAATTCGCAAGTCAACCTCGGCAGTCCGCCCGTCCCGAATCCGAAACGCCCTCGCGCTCGGCGGCTCGACGTGAAACGAGACGATGACGTAGTACGAATCCGGGTACGTCGCCTCGACCACGTCGGTCGGCGACGGGGTCGGCGGGCCGAACGGGTGTGAATGATAGATCGCCAGCGGCTCACCGTAGGCCAGGAGCGCATCGGCGAGCTCCTGGCCGTCCATGAAATATCGCACCGGGCTGCGCAGCGCGTTGGGAATGGGCAGCACACGCGCGACCCGGTCGCGGTCGCCGACCAGCAGGCCGCACCGTTCCTGGGTCAGGTCGCCGCGCAGGTGCGCCAGCATTTCGTCGAACAGGTCTCCCGGAATGACCAGCGCGTCTCGCCGATTCGCCGACTTGCTCATCACCGCTTCCGAACCAGAATCTCCCACTCTCCCAGCAATGTCGCCGTCACCGACAGCACCTCGTCACCCTGAATCACCGCGCTGCGCGGGACGCTGCGCGTCGCCGGTTCGTAGTCCAACCGCACGCGCAATATCTGGCCCGGCTGCATCTCTTCCAGCGCCAGGAGCGTCTTGACGTAAGTGTACGGGCACACTTCGCCCCGGATGTCGAGGACTTGATCGACCTGGGTCACATATTTGATTATAACTCACCCCAGACTAATCCGCGCCCGAACATCTATCTCGCCTTTCTGCTCCCGCCGGGTGATACACCCGGCGGCCGGGAGGTCGGGAGTCAGTGCGAAGCCTCCCCGTGGGACAGACCCCCGACGAGCCATAGCGTGTCACCCGGCCGCGTTTGACATCTCCGCAGGCGGACATACAATCTGAAACCGAAAGGAGACGCCATGGCCGTTCCTACCTTCGGCTGGGTCATCACACCTGCCGCCCGGGACGCTTCCGGCGCAGCCACACTGCACGAAAACAACCGCCGTTTCATCGAGCGCCTGCGCGGCGCGTTCGATACGATCTGGGTCGAAGATCACTTCCAGTGGAACGACCGCCCCGTCGTCGAGTGCTGGACGGCGCTCACATACCTGGCCGCGCAGTATCCCGAGTTCACGTTCGGCGCGCTGGTGCTGGGCCAGTCGTATCGCAACCCGGCGCTCACGGCGAAGATGATGGCGACGCTGCACTGGCTGACCGGCGGGCGGATGATCGCCGGCATCGGCGCGGGCTGGAAGGAGGACGAGTACCGCGCTTACAACTGGCCGTATCCCGAGCCGCGCACGCGCATCGAGCAGCTCGAAGACGCCGTCAACATCATCCGCGCGATGTGGACGCAGTCGCCCGCCACGTACACGGGCAAGCACTATTCGATCAAAGAGGCTTACTGCGAGCCGCGCCCGAACCCGCCCCCTCCCCTGCTCATCGCGGGCGGCGGTGAGAAGCTCACACTCCGCGTCGTAGCGAAGTATGCGGACTGGATGAACGTCGGGTTTCGGAATGCTGAGGCGTACTCTCGCAAGCTCAGCGCGCTGCGGGGGCACTGTGAGAAGGTGGGGCGCGACTACGATTCGATCAAGAAAACTTACTTCGGCTTTGTGTCGGCCACTCGAGAGGGCGCCAGGCCCGAGCCGCGCGGCTACCTGCACATTGTGTATGGCAGGCCGGATCGAGTGGCGAAGGAACTGAAGGAATTTGTGGAACTCGGCGTCGAGCATTTCATGCTGCGCTTCGTCGACTTTCCGAGCACGGATGGATTAGAGTTGTTCCTGGCGGAGGTGGCGCCCGTTCTCACCCGCGCCTGACCCCGGCGTCATACATACAGCGGTCTCCCACTGCAACCAGATCTTTAGGACGCAGACCCTGGCACTGCCCGCCAGCGCAAGTGTAAACGCAGATTCACGCTGATTTTGCCCTATCTACGTTCATCAGCGTGAATCTGCGCCCGCAAAATCCTCGTGGTCGGCGCAGTTGTTGCGGAGGAATACTACTGTATACTCCGGGAACCCGGCACCGGCATTTTGCGTCTTTTCTATACTGGACTTTGGCAAATCGCTGGAGTCAAGCCTTTAGGTGGACATATTTGGCGGTCGAGACCGGCTAATGCCTCGACTCCGACCCAAGGTGGAGTTGGGAGTTTGAAGTTTGGAGTTTGAGGTATGCCTTCCGCCCGTGAGGAGAACGATCCATGTCCCGCCGAACTCGAATCGTCATCGCCGCGCTTGCCGGCATAGCCATCCTCGCCGGCGCTGCTGTAGTGTCCAACCTGCCAGGTCGCTCGCCGATCGCCATCACACCTTCCGCTACGCCTGGCCTCGTCGTCCAGGCCACATCGACCCCCGTGCCGATTCCGAGTGCCTTACCCCCGCGACCGATCGTCGGATACACACCGGTCCCGGATGGCATCATATCGCCCGTCGTCATTCAACGATCGCCTGAGACCGGGCAGGAACAGCCGCCCGAAAGCCCAATCGAGCTGGTCTTCGACCGGCCGATGAACCGCGCTTCGGTGGAGTCTGCGTTTCAGATGTACCCAGCCGTCGCAGGCACTTTCAACTGGATAAACGATCGAATCGTCCAGTTTCAGCCGAGCGCAGAGCTGGCTCGCGCAGGTATCTACGACGTGGTGGTCGACCAGGGCGCGCAAGACACGGACGGCGCGCCTCTGAACCAGGCATATCAGTTCAGGTTCGCCGCCGCTGGCTACCTCGAAGTCGCGCAGGTGATTCCCGCGCCTGGCGCCGCCGACGTCGATCCGAGCGACACGCTTGTGACGATCATCTTCAACCGGCCGGTCGTGCCGCTCACCTCGCTCCAAGAGCAGGCTAGGCTACCTCAGCCGTTCAAGCTCACCGACGGCTCCGGTGTCGAGATCGCGGGCAAAGGCGAATGGCTGAACACGTCGATTTTCATCTTCCGCGCAAGCGGGCCGCTCGCCGGCGGCGTGACGTACACCGGCCGCATCTTCGACCTGACCGATACCGATGGCAACCCCATGCAGTCGGACTTCGCCTGGACCTTCAGCACCGCTCCACCCGAGGTGGTATGGGTGACGCCGGCTGAAAACGCATCGCTCGTGCCCATCGAGACCGCGATCACCGTGCAGTTCAACCAGCCGGTCGATCCGGAGTCGGCGCGCAGCCGGTTCGGCCTGGTGGCGCAGTCGGGCCAGACAATCGGCGGCGCTTTTTCGGTCGTGAGCGACACGCTCATCTTCACGCCGACGAATCGTCTTGACTTCGACACGACCTACCGGGCCAGCGTCGACGCGGGCGTCACCAGCCGCGCTGGCGGCCTGGGCAGCCGGCAGGCGCGGCAGTGGCTGTTCAGCACCGTCCCACTGCCCAGGATTCTCCGCACCGATCCGGCCGACGGCCAGCGCGACGTGCCGGTCTACACCGGGTTCACAATCTACTTCAACGCGCCGATCGATCCCGACACGGTCATGCCCAACCTGCGCATGACGCCGCCATTCAGCCCGACTGTGGCGTACACGTACTTCAATACGTACGACAATTCGTTCGTCCTGAGTTACGACGTCAAGCCGTCGACCGATTACGCGCTCGAGATCGGCCCGAACATCGCCGACCCCTACGGCAACACGACCGGCCAGTCGCTGACCGTGCGCTATCGCACCGCCGAACTGCCGCCGTCGCTCGCGCTCAACGTGCCGGGCCAGGTCGCCACGTACAACGCCAACGATCCGGTCGCGCTCGTCGCAACGCATACGAACGTCAGGCGCATCGACCTCAATTTGTACGCGCTGAGCACGAGCCAGGCTCTCGGCTTCCAGCGCGATTCGTACAACTACCGGCCAGCCTCGGCGCCGATCCGGTCGTGGTCGTTGTCGATCGATTCGCCGCCGAACGAGGTGGACTACACACGGATCGAGGTCACCGAGGGCGGCGCGCGCCCTTCGTCTCCGCTCAGGGCAGGCCTGGCGCCCGGCTTCTACCTGCTCGACGCGACCTCGCCCGACATCCCGCCTGACCAGTTCTACACCTATGGCAACCGCCACCTGCTCGTCGTCAGCCAATACAACGTCGTGCTCAAGACGTGGCTGGGCGAAGCGATGGTCTGGGTGACCGATCTGCGGGCAGGCCGGCCGGCGCCTGGCATTTCGCTGGTGTTCTACGACTACGACAACCGGGACATCGCCCGCGCCACTACAGGCTCCGACGGCACGGCAAGAGTCGCCTACGACGAGAATGTCTCTTCCGTCTACTACGTCATTGCCGAAGCGCCGTTCACGGCCGGATCGACGAGCTGGTCGAGCGGCATCGGCGTCTACGATTTTGGCATCCAGCCTGTCTACTACGGCAGCGCGCCGTACAACAGCTTCATCTACACCGACCGGCCGATCTACCGCCCCGGCCAGACGGTTAACTTCAAGGGCATCGTGCGCGCCGAGGATGACGTGAGGTATAGCCTGCCCGACGTGGGACAGGTCCACGTCAAGGTCTACGACGCGGCGTACACGACGATCTACGAGAAAGACCTCAGCCTGAGCGAGCTGGCGACGTTCCACGATGCGCTGCAGCTCGATGCGGGCGCGTCGCTAGGCGCGTATCAGATCGAGGTCACTTTTCGCGGCCAGTCATTCGGGCAGTCTTTCACCGTCGCTGCATATCGACCGCCGGAGTTCGAAATCGTCGTCACGCCGGAGCGAGACGAGATCGCGCGCGGCGAAGCGACCCGCGTCACGGCTCAAGCCAGGTACTTCTTCGGCGGCGGGCTGGCGAACACGGCCGTCAACTGGAACGTGCTGGCCGAGACCTACCACTTCCAGCCGCCGTGGGGTGGGCCGTACACGTTCGGCGATGTCGACGATCCGTGGATCTGCTTCGATTGCTGGTGGTATGCGCCGTACACCGTTCCCGAGCCGATCCTGAGCGGCTCCGGCACGACCGACGCCGAAGGCAAGATCACGATCGATATCCCCGCCGATCTCAAGTGGAGCAGCGGCGAGCCGATCACGCGCAGCGTCAGGCTGATCGTCGAAGCGACGGCGAGCGGACCGGACAACCAATTCATTGCGGGGCGAGGCGAGATCGTCCGCCACCAAGGCGACCTCTACGTCGGCCTGGCGACGCGCGATTACGTGGCGGCCGAGGATCGACCCACCAGCGTCGATCTCGTCGTCGTCGATTGGATCGGAACCCGAATCCCCAATATACCTATTACCGTTTCCGCTTTCCGCCGCGAATGGATCAACACCTTCGTCGAAAACGAGGCCGGCGGCGGGACCTGGGAATACACGACGCAGGACACGCTCGTCGCTACGGCGACGGTGACGACCGACGATAAAGGTGAAGCGGTTTTCACCTTCACACCCGCCGATCCCGGCTCGTATCACATCGTCGCCGAAGCGGTAGATAACGGCGGGCGCACGGTGCGCGCGTCTACGTTCCTGTGGGTGTATGGTCGCGAATACGTATCGTGGCGTCGCGAGAACAACGACCGGCTCACGTTGATCAGCGACAAGAATACCCACGTGCCGGGCGAGACCGCCGAGATCTTGATCCCGTCGCCATTCCAGGGCGAGCAATACGCGCTCATTACGGTCGAGCGCGGCGGCGTGCTGCGCAGCCAAGTGCTCCGCCTCACCACCAACAGCACCATTTACCGCTTACCAATTACTTCCGATCTGGCTCCGAATATCTACTTCTCCGTGGTGCTGGTCAAGGGCCAAAACAACTGTGTCGGCGCAGACTGCCTGAAGCCGGAGAATCTGGCCGATTACAAGATCGGCCTGCTGCCGCTCGACGTGACCCCGGTTCCGCAGACACTGAATACCGAGCTGACGCCGAGCGCGGCGCAGGCGCAGCCCGGCGAGGATGTGACGTACGATGTCGCCGTCACCGATGCGGACGGCCGTCCTGTCGCGGGCGAGTTCTCGCTCGACCTGGTCGATAAGGCCGTGCTGTCGCTGTTGCCGCGCGCGCCCGACGCGATCGTGCAGGGCTTCTACGGCCGGCGCGGCCTGGGCGTGAGCACGTCGAGCGGGCTGGCTGTCTCAGGCAACCGGCTGTTGGAGCAGATCCAGCAAGTCCAGGTGGCCCTGGAGGCCCGTGCAGTAGAAGCCCCCGCCGCTGCTCCACAGCCGGCCGCGACGCTCGCCCCAGTCGAAGCGGCGGCAGACGCATTCGGCGCCGCTAGCGCGCCGCTGCCACCCGGCATCGAAATCCGCGAAGAGTTCGCCGACACCGCCTACTGGAACCCAACCTTCACAACCGGCGCGAACGGTCGCGGCGCCGTGACTATTCGACTACCGGACAACCTGACTACCTGGACTTTCCGTAGCGTCGGCGTCACGACAGATACGAAAGTCGGCGAAGCGACGGTCGACGTCGTCGCGACCAAGCCGCTGCTGATCCGGCCCGTCGCGCCGCGCTTCTTCGTCGTCGGCGACCGCGCCATCCTCGCCGCGAACGTCAGCAACAATACGGACGCGACCCTCGCCGTCGACGTCAGCCTGACCGCCGAGGGCGTGACGTTCAACTCGGACGCCGTGCGCACGGTCACCATCCCGCCGCGCAGCGAGACCAAGGTCGAGTGGGACGTGACGGTCGGCGACGCGGAGAATGTGCAACTGATCTTCGCCGCCGTGAGCGGCGACTTGAGCGACGCCAGCAAGCCGCGCCTGACGACCGGGCCGGACGGATCGCTGCTCGTATTCCGCTACACCGCGCCGGACATCGTCGGCACAGGCGGGCAGCTCGAGCGCGGCGGCCAGCGCACGGAGGTCGTCGCGCTCCCGCCGAAGTACGACGATCGGCAGGGCGACCTGTCCATCCGGCTCGACGCCTCGCTCGCGGCGGCGACGGTCGAGGGCCTCGACTACCTGGAGCACTATCCTTACGAATGCACCGAGCAGACCGTCAGTCGCTTTCTGCCCAACGTCCTGTCCTATCGCGCGCTGAAGGAGTTGGGCATCGACGATCCAGAGCTTGAAGCCAAACTGCCCGGCCTCGTGCAGGAAGGTCTCGACAAGCTGTACGCGCAGCAGCACGACGACGGCGGATGGGGCTGGTGGGCCGAGGACGAGGAAAGCAATGTGCACCTCACGGCGTACGTCGTGTACGGCCTGATGCAGGCGCGCCAGGCAGGCTTTGACGTGCGAGGCAATGTGATCGATCGCGGGCAGCAGTTCCTGATCGGGAGCTTGAGGGATCTGAAGGAACTCGGCTCGTTTCGCGAGGCGAACGAGCAGGCGTTCGTCCTGTTCGTGCTGGCCGACGCGGAGCCGGGCCGCGCACCGGCCGACCGTCTGGACGACACGTTCGAGGCGCGCGAGGAATTGAGCCATTACGCGCGCGCCTTCCTGGCGATGGCGATCGGGAGGTCCAATCCGAACGACGCGCGCTTACGGACGCTGCTCTCAGACCTGAATAGCAGCGCGATCCTCAGCGCGACCGGCGCCCACTGGGAAGAGAACGACTACGATTGGTGGGCGATGAACACCGACACGCGCTCGACGGCGATCATCCTGGCGGCGCTGGCGCGGCTCGATCGCGACAACGCGCTGAACCCGAACGTCGTGCGCTGGCTGATGGTCGCCCGCAAGGAAGGCATCTGGGAGACGACGCAGGAGACGGCCTGGGCGCTGATCGGCCTGACCGACTGGATGGCGCTGACCGGTGAGCTGAAGCCGAACCACGACTACGCGGTATTTTTCAACGACGGGACGCTCGCCGAAGGCCGCTTCACACCGGAGAACGTCCGTGAGACCGTCCAGTTGAAAGTCGCCATCGCCGACCTGCTGCGAGACGCCGGCAACCGGCTGACGATCGCGCGTGGCGACGGCGAAGGCCGGCTGTACTACACCGCGCACTTGAAGGTGTACCTGCCGGTCGAAGAGATCGACCCGGTCGATCGCGGCATCGTCGTCTCGCGGCGCTACACGCTCGCCTCGTGCGAGGAAGCCAATCGCAACGAGTGCCCCGAAGTGACCGAGGTCAGGTTGGGCGACGTGATCCGCGTCGATCTGACGATCGTCGCCAAGCACGACATGTACTACCTGGTCGTCGAAGACCCGCTGCCCGCCGGGGCGGAGGCGGTCGATCGCGGCCTGGCGACGACGAGCCTGCTGGAGCGAGGTCCGATCCTCTCGCCCGTGGAATTCGGCGGCATCGCCCGCCCTTACTTCGACGCCTACTGGTGGTGGTGGAACTGGTATAGCCGCAGCGAGCTGCGCGACGAGAAAGTCGTCCTGTTCGCCGACTACCTGGCGAAGGGCACGTACGAGTACTCGTATACGATGCGCGCGACGCTGCCCGGCGAGTACAAGGTCATCCCGACCGTGGCGCAGGAGTTTTACTTTCCCGAAGTGTTCGGTCGGAGCGAGGGAAGGCTGTTGAAGATCGAGCCGTAGGCCAGCTGAGCGTCGCGCCCGTGGGCGTTTGGAAGTGCGGCGTAGACCCGGGCAGACGATATCGGCACCACGAACGGTAGCGCAGCGCGGTTGCATGACCCGGTACGAAACGAAGCGTCACCGCAAGATCAACGGCAGGTACACCGCGTACGGAATGTAGACATTCCGCACCGACTCCACTACTGAAGCCGAGCCATTTGACGACCCCGTGGTGTAATAGCCCCGGGCGCGGATGAACAGATTCTGTCCGCGCGGCAGCGCCAGGCCCGTCAACTGCCAGCCGCCGGAAGTGCGCGTCCCGCTGCCGAGCGGAGAATAGCTCGCGCCGCCGGCGGACCACTCGAAAGTGACGCGCACCACTTCAGGGCCGGCGCCACCGCGTGTCCAGGTGACCGTCGCGCCGTTCGAATTGACCCCTAGGTTTTGCAGCGCGGCTGTGCTGGTGGACAACCGCCCGATATAGTTGCGCGCCTGCCCGCCCAGCGTAGTGAATAGACCTCCCACCACGATCTTGCCGTCCGCCTGCACCGCCAGGGCAATGACCGCACCGTTCGCCCCCGGATTGACCGTCGTGTCCAGGCTGCCATCCAGGTTCAGCCGCGCGATGCGGTCACGCGCCTGCCCGCCCAGCGTGGTGAAAAGGCCTCCCACCACGATCTTGCCGTCCGCCTGCACCGCCAGGGCGTAGACCCAATCGTTCGCCCCCGGGTTGAAGGTCGTGTCCAGGCTGCCATCCGAATTCAGCCGCGCGATGCGGTCGCGCGCCTGCCCGCCCAGCGTGGTGAAAAGGCCCCCCACCAGCATCTTGCCGTCCGCCTGCACCGCCAGGGCGCGGACCGTGCCGTTCGCCCCCGGGTTGAAGCCATCGTCGGCGGACTGCGCGTAGGCTGCGGACGCGGCGATTACCAGCCCGGCCAGCAGGCTGATAACGAGCGCCGCGCGCAAGCTTCGCGCAAGCGCAACGCCGTAAAGCCGAAGGACGCGCGCACGGGTGTGCGTCATTCGTGTAGTGAACATAGTTTTCCTCTTCCCTGCATTTCCCTCATTGGCTTCTCGAACAAAAACGCCCGCCCCACCATGTCGGTGGGAGAGCGTTTCAGCTTCCCCACCAAGGCGTTCTGCGCCCTGGCTATCGCCTTAGTGCCTGGTGACGGCCTGAGGCGTTCGGTTATCTCTCCTGCAAGTCTATTTCAGTATACTGCCGATTTTGGATAAATCAACCCACGTTTAGCTGGTGATTACCCACAAGTCGCTCAGACCGCCGTCCCCGGCGATCGCCTCCGCGCCGAGGACGGCGCTATGACAAAACGCAACTCGCTCCGGCTTGACGCGGGAGGGACTGTCGGATACACTCTCCGGCAAGACACCCGGAAAGATAGAGGCTTAGCGTGACTAAGACGATCGTCCTCAAAGAGGCCCAAGCGACCTACGCTGTGGACCCGGCTCAAGTGGGTAACGATACTCTGATCCTGGAGCGCGATGGCAAACCTATCGCAGCCGTAATCCCGTTCGAGGATTATGAGCGGTTCACCGTCTGGCAAAAACGGCAGGAAGCGGAGGCCTGGCAGCGCGCCCAGATCGACGCGCTTGCGGACGAGAAGACTGCCTATGAGCAGTTGCGGCCGGAATTGCTCATAACGCATCGCGGACAGTGGGTAGCGATCCACAATGGCTTCGTGGTGGATTCCGATCCCGATCAGCGCGCGCTGGTCAAGCGCATCTACCGCCAAACGACCCAAAGGCCAATTTACTTCGTTGAAGTGCGCGAAGTGCCTCGCGTCTATGAAGCACCCTCCCCTGAGTCGATCCTCTGATGCCAAGCTACGATACTTCCTTCAGCCCACCGTGTCCGGTCGTCGATGTAACCCTCCGCGCGGCCTCGGCAGATGGCCCATCACGAGTGCTGGCTGGCAAGCTGGACACGGGCGCGGACCTGACGGTCATTCCGCCTTCGCTCGTCGTCGAGCTCCAATTGCCACCGGCCGGAACCGTCCGTCTGTCGGGCTATGATGGAAGCCAGGTCGAGCGTCCGTTGTATGCCGTCGATCTGGAAATCGGTGAAGATCGAATTGAGGCAGTGCTGGCCGTTGCTGCACCGCGATCGAATATCCTGCTTGGACGAGACGTGCTGAATCACTTCATCATCACGCTGGATGGAAAGCACCAGCAATTCGAGGTGCGCGATCCATAGCCCTCACTCCTACACTCACCGCCCCGTGATCCGGCCGTTCGAGGTAGCACCGGCGTCAAGAGCCTGTGGCAGTGGCAAAGAAACTACATGCCCTGCCACTGTCCAGGAATCAAGTGGTAGCACATCCGTATTTGCCGAGCAAAGTCTGACACAATACTTTGGCACATACCCTGTCCTCTGGCAGTGCCATGTCTACAGGTCGCCTGGATTGGCGGAGCAGGATCATGAACATTGAGGAAATTCACAACAATCGCGGCTTAGCTCATGCCGCCAACGGTGACTACGACCGAGCTATTGCCGACTTCGACACGGCTATCCAGATCAAGCCTAATTTTGCTGCAGCTTATGAAAATCGAGGCACCACCTATCTCCAGAAAGGCGATTACGACCACGCCGTTGACGATCTGAGTAAAGCCATTGAGCTTAACCCGGTCGATATTCGACTGTATATCAATCGCGCTGTTGCCTTTGACAAAAGGGGCGAACGCGATAGAGCGATCGCAGATTGCTCCAAAGCCATTGAGATCAATCCGAAGTTCGATGTGGCTTATTTCAAGCGTGGCATTTACCACTTCGACAAAGGCGACTTCGACCGGGCCATCGCCGACTTAGACATGAGCATTAGTCTCAATCCAGATTTTGCTTTCGCCTACAGCAACCGTGGTATAGTTTATGCGGCACAGGATGACATAGATCGCGCTATCGCCGACTATGACAAGGCTATCGAACTTGCTCCCGACTTCTCCGAAGCATACGTCAACCGAGGCAATGCCTACGCCAAGAAGGGCGACAATGACCGTGCCATAGCGGACTACAACAGAGCCATCGCGCTGAGTCAAAAGCAGGCTTGAGCGATAACCGTTGGGCACAACGGAGCTGTTCGTGAGCAGAGCCTGACACGTTCCAAAAACCAGGCCTATTCAGTAGCCCCACATTCGCACAGTGCTCAACTCGTCCCTGACGCTATTCGCAGGGGCGTCTTCTCGTTCAGACCGCCCTCCCTTGCGGCGCTCGCAGGCCAGTCTTGCCCAGGGACAGCACCGCTGACGTCGCATTCTAAGCATCCGAAAACCGGGACCAGGAACTCCTTTGCAGTTTGCAGTTTGAAGTTTGGTTTTTGGCTTTTGGATTTTGAAATTGTATTCTGACCTTCCGAAAACCGGATTAGGAACGAATAGGCATGGACAAACGGCGCAGGTCTCAGGTAGTCTAAAGCTTACAAAACGCAATCCATCCACGTCTGCGGCCAGGGCGCGCGCCGGGAGTTATGTGCGTAGCTCCAGCCCAACGGGAGGCTCGCAGCCTATGAGCAACGCCGCTTCTGCCCCACCCTTCAGGCCCGCCCGTGCGCGCACCCTGCTGGTGGCGCTATTCCTGATCGCGAATGTGGTGCTCAGCCTGATCGCCATCGCTTCAGACTATCTACAGATACAGATCATTTCCGACTTGATGTCGGGTCAAGAGATCACCATGGCCGGCGCCGAGGCGAACGACAGCCGCCAGCAGATGATAGGCATCGCGCAACTGGCTCTGTTTGTCGTCACGGCATTCTTCTTCCTCTTGTGGATTCATCGCGCCCACAAGAACCTGAAGGCGCTCGGCGCCCACGGTCTCAAGTACTCTCCCGGCTGGGCGGTCGGCGGCTTCTTCGTGCCGATCTTTAACCTCGTCCGGCCATACCAAGTCGTCAAGGAAATCTGGAAGGCGAGCGACCCGAATATCGACGACGATTACGACATCTCGTGGCAGTATGCGCCCGCGTCGTCCGCCATCGGATGGTGGTGGACGATGTGCCTTCTTTCGCCTCTTGCCGGCATTGCAGGACGCGCGGCCAACGGGTACTTTGCTGGTTCGGAGGCGCCGGAGGCTCTCCTGATTGGGCCTGGGGTGATACTCGTTTCCGATGTGCTCACGGTGTTCGCCGCCCTGTTTGCGATTCGCGTCGTCTCCGGGATCGGCGCCAGGCAGCGCGCAAGACACCGGCAGCTCTCGGAATTGCTGGCGAAGCCGGCAAAGCCGCCCGAGCTGCCGCCCGCCCCGCTCGACCCGGAGGCCGCGAAGGAGTACATGGAGCGCGGCCTGGTCTACGCCAGCACCGCCGACTACGACTACGCGATGGCGGAATTCAACCGGGCGCTCACGTACAACCCGCGCTTCGCCGAAGCCTATTACAACCGGGCCATCCTTTACCACGAGAAAGGCGACTACTCCCGCGCGCTCGCCGACTACGATCGGGCGATCATGCTCAACGCGGAGATGGCCGAGGCATACTTCAACCGGGGCGTGCTCCACGGCGGCCGCGGCGAGTATCAGAACGCCATCGCCGACCTCGGCCGCGCCATCGCGCTCAATCCCCAGGACGCCGGCGCCTACACGAGCCGCGCCGTCGCCCACGCGAATTCGGGCAATCACGATCTGGCCATGGCCGACCTCGACAAAGCGATCACCCTCGACCCTCAAAATGCCGAAGCCTACCTGTTGCGAGGCACGGCGCGCGGCAATGGCGGCGACCGCGGAAGGGCTATTGCGGACATCCACAAAGCCCTCGAGCTGGGGCTGGAAGCCGACCAGCAGGCGCAGGCCGAAGCGCAACTGGGAATGTGGCATCTGCCATGAGCAGCGTCACGTCTATTCCAGCGTTCACTTCCGGCCACGTGCGTGCCGAATCGGTCATGAGCCTGCTGGCTGCCGGCATCCTGCTCGACTTGCTGGCCATCATGTCACTGTTGTTACAGATCGATCTCATCTCTCGACACATGAGCGGACAAAGAGTTACGGCGGCAGAAGTGCTGGTCAACGACAGCCGCCAGCAGGCGATCCTATCCATCGAACTCCTGGTCTTCATCGCGACGGCTATTCTTTTCCTGCTGTGGATTCACCGCGTCCATCGCAACCTGCCGGCGCTGGGCGCGCGTGGTATGCGCTACTCGCCCGGTTGGGCCGTGGCCTCGTTTTTCATCCCATACGCCAGCCTGGCCCTGCCGTACCTGGTTGTTCGAGAAATCTGGCAGGCCACTGACCCGGATACCGACACCGCGGACGCCGCCGTATGGAAGAAGCTGCCGACATCGCCTGTGATAAAATTGTGGTGGGCTTGCTGGCTCGTATCCGGAGTCGCAGGAATGTTTGTTGCCCTCAGTGCCTCAAACGTCACCACGGCCAGCCAGCTCCTGGTAGCCAGCCAGACCATGCTGGCTGCCTCACTCGTCACCATTCCTGCGGCAGTGTTCACCATTGCTGTCGTTAGAGCCATTGACCGTCGCCAAGAGGAGAGGAGCAAACGTCCGCTCGTGCGTGCGCCAGCGCCTGAATCCTGCTTGCGGCAACCGTGCCCAAGGTTTGCAAGGAGCAAACGTCCGTTCGTGCGTGCGCCATCGCCCGAATCCGTTTCTACTGTGTCAAGCGAGCCTGAGACAAAGTCCCTGACGGGTGTAGCCAACCCACGGCTAGAGTCTGCTGAGGACTATTTGCAGCGAGGCGTCTTCGCATACGACAGGAATTATTTGGATGCGGCGATTGCCGACTTCAACAAGGCTGTCCACCTTAAGCCCGATTATACGCAAGCCTACTTCTACCGGGGCCTTGCGTACTATGGCAACAATAAGTACGCGCGCGCCTTGTCGGACTTTAATAAGGTAATCGCGCTCAGGCCAAACGACGCTGAAGTCCATTTCTGGCGCGGCCAGCTATTCGCCGACATAGGCGATCGGCCCAAGGCCATCTTCGCGCTAGAGAACGCTATTCGGCTGAACCCGGAGCCAGAACTGCGGAAAGAGGCAGACTCACTACTGGAGCAACTCAAGCGCCAACTCTAACTCTAACTCCCCACTCTAACTTCCCACTCTCTCCGCACCCCTCAGTTACCTTGTCACTTTTCTCCAAACAAGGTTACAATTCAGCCATTCGCCCGGAAAGGACTCGCATGCCTACTGACACGGCCCAGCTCAAGGACGCTCTCAAAACCCAGCAATACATCGCTTCCGACGAAATCACGACCGTCTTGTTCCTCGCCGATCATCTCAACAAGCCGGTGCTGGCCGAAGGCCCGGCCGGCGTCGGCAAGACCGAGCTGGGCAAGGCGTGGGCCGCCGCCACGTGCCGGCCCCTGATTCGCCTGCAGTGCTACGAAGGGCTGGACGAGACCAAGGCGCTGTACGAGTGGGAATACGCCAAGCAGATGCTGTACACGCAACTGCTCCGCGACAAGCTCGCCGATGTGATGACCGGCGCCCGCACGCTCGGCGAAGCCGCCGACCGTATCGCCGCCGAAGAGGACGTCTTCTTCTCCGATCGCTTCCTGCTCGCCCGTCCGCTGCTCAAGGCGATTGTCAGCGACGCACCCGTGCTGCTCCTGATCGACGAGATCGACCGCGCCGACGCCGAGTTCGAAGCCTTCCTGCTCGAAGTGCTGAGCGATTTCCAGGTGAGCGTGCCCGAGCTGGGGACGCTCAAGGCCAGACATCAGCCGCTCGTCGTGCTGACGAGCAACAACACGCGCGAGCTGAGCGAGGCGCTCAAGCGCCGCTGCCTGTACCTGTTCATCGACTATCCGACCGTCGAAGCCGAGCTCAATATCGTCCGCCTCAAAGTGCCCGGCCTCGCGCCGCAGCTCGCCCGCCAGGCCGTCGAGTTCGTCCAGCGCCTGCGCAAGCTCGACCTCAAGAAGGCGCCCTCGATCAGCGAGACGCTCGACTGGGCCAAGGCGCTCGTCGCGCTCAACGCCCGATCGATCGACCGGAAGACGCTCGACACGACGATCACCGTCCTGCTCAAGCACGAATCGGACGTGATGCGCGCCCGCCGCGCCGCCGGCGCCGAGCCGCCCGCGCACGTCGACGACGACGAAATACCCTACCGCCAACTGCCGCGCCGATCTAGAGGCAACTGAGCAGTAATCAGTGAACAGTAATCAGTGAACAGTGACAAGTCGTGGCATCCACTGATCACTGGTGACTGATCACTGGTCACTGATCACCGCTAACCAAAGGTACGCTCCGTGGACGATCGCATCATCGACTTCATAGCCGCCCTGCGCGCGATGGGCGTGCGCATTTCGCTCGCGGAAAGCCAGGACGCGATGCGCGCCGTCGAGCACCTGGGCGTGATGGATCGCGAGGCGTTCCGCATCGCGCTCAAGACGACGCTCGTCAAGGAGTCGGCCGACGGGCCGATCTTCGACCGCCTGTTCCCGCTGTTCTTCAGCTCGGAAACGCCGCCCATGATGAACGGCCTGGGCGGGCTGTCGCCCGAGGAGCAGGAGATGCTGCGCGAGGCGCTTCGGCAGATGGCGCGCGAGATCGCGCGGCGCATGCGGCAGCTCATGGAGGGCCGCGGGCTGTCACGCGAAGAGCTTGAGCAGCTCGGCCAGCAGGCCGGGCTGCCCAACGCACGCTCGCCGTACCAGCAGCCCTGGATCACGAGGCGCATGTTGCAGCAGATGGGCTGGAATAGCCTTGAGGAGGCACTCAAGGAACTCCTGGAACTGTTGGCGGCGATGGGCATGGGCCAGGAGTCGATGGATCAACTGTCTGAAGCCGTCGGCCAGAACGCCGACGCGATGCGGGAGCAGGTCGAGCGGTTCGTCGGCGCAGGCATCGCCCGCAACATGGCCGAGGAATACCAGCGCCGCCCGCCGATCCACGACCTGATGAACCGGCCGCTGCAATCGCTGAGCGAAGAGGAGGCCGAAGAGCTGCGCAACCAGGTGCGCCGATTGGCGGCTCACCTGCGCAGCCGCGCCGCACTGCGCCAGAAACGCGGCAAGAAGGGCCAGCTCGACGCGAAGGCGACGCTGCGCGCCAGCCTCAAGTACGGCAGCGTGCCCATGGAGATCAAGCACAAGCGCCGGCACCTCAAGCCCAAGCTGTGCCTGATCTGCGACGTTTCCACCTCGATGCGTGCGATCGTCGAGTTCATGCTGCGCCTGATGTACGAGCTGAACGACCAGATCGCGAAAGCGCGCTCGTTCGCCTTCATCGACGACATCACCGAGATCAGCCACGACTTCGCCGAAAACCCGCCCGACGTCGCCGTGTATCAGGTGATGGAGCGCCTGCATCCCGGCTACTACAACACCGATCTCGGCTACTCGCTCGCCCACTTCGTGAAAGACTACCTCGACGCGATCGATCGCCGCACGACCGTCATCGTCCTCGGCGACGGACGGAACAACTTCAACGATCCGCGCCTGGACGCGCTCGACGCGATCAAACGGCGCGCTCGCAAAGTCCTGTGGTTCAATCCCGAATTTCGCGGACAGTGGGGCACTGGCGACAGCGACATGCTGCTGTACGCGCCGCTGTGCGACGCCGTGCACACCGTCAGCACGCTGGCCCAACTGGCGGATGCGGTCGATCACCTGTTTGACGCGCACTGAGATGGCGACGAACGCCACGACCCTCCGCCGTATCATGGCCACCCTCTTCGCCGCCCAGGGCATGGCCCTGGCCGCGCTCGTCGCATCGACAACGGTGTCGAGCATCATCGGCGCCGAACTGACCGGCAGCGAGCGGGGCGCCGGCCTGCCGTCGACGTTGACATTGATCGGCGGCGCGCTGGCGGCCTATCTTGCCGGCCGCCTGATGGGCCGGGCGGGACGGCGCATCGGGCTGAGCGTGGGCTACCTGTGCGGACTCGCCGGCGGGCTGATCGCGGGCATTGGCGTCATCGACCAATCGCTTGTCATCTTCCTGATCGGCATGATCCTCCTCGGCGCGGCGCGAGCGATCTCCGATCTGTCGCGCTACGCCGCGGCCGACGTCTATACGGCTCGTATGCGCGGGCGCGCCGTGAGCACGATCGTCTTCGCCGGAACGATCGGCGCGATCTTGGGGCCGATCCTGGCGCCAGTTGCGGGCCAAATTGCGGAAAGCCTGGGCTATAGCGAACTGGCCGGGCCGTGGTTCGCGACCGCAGCCATCTTCGTCTTCGCCCTGGTCTTCGTCAACGTCTTCCTGCATCCCGACCCGCGCGACATCGCGCGCGCCATGCATCGGGAGAGCGATTTCGAGCGACCCCAGAAAACCGGCCAGGCAGCGCGATCGTTCCGGCAGGTGATGTCCGCGCCACCCGCGCGGCTGGCATTGATCAGCCTTGGCCTGGCGCAGACGGTCATGGTCATGGTGATGACGATCACACCCGTGTACATGATGCACTACGACCACGGCCTCGACGCGATCGGGCTGGTCGTATCGGCGCACATTGTGGGCATGTACGGATTGTCATTCGTGACCGGTTGGTTGAGCGACCGCTGGGGACGCCGCGCCACGATCGGCCTGGGCAGCCTGCTCCTCATCGCCGCGTGCGTGCTCGCGCCGCAAGACTCGAATACGCTGCCGCTGGCCGCCTCGCTCTTCCTGCTTGGATTCGGCTGGAACATGTGCTTCGTCGCCGGATCGTCACTGCTGACCGACACACTCGCCGTTCAGGAGCGCGCGCGCATTCAGGGCGCGGCCGACTTCGTCGTCAACCTGGCTTCGGCAGCCGGCAGCCTGGCGAGCGGCATCCTGATCGCCTCCCTGGGATTCGGGACCCTGGCTCTCATCAGCGCGAGCCTGGCGTTGATCGTCGTCGCAGCCACACTCAAGACGCAACATTTGCAACCCATTAAGCTGATAGAGCAGGCACCTTGAGAAGTTCAGGCGACTTCGGACAAGACGACGACAGGCAGGCCGGCACCGGCGCGCAGACCTTGATCATTGCTGATGAACGTCGAGCAGCCGGATCGGCGAGCCGTAGCTACATGAATCGCGTCTGGCAGACGTAAGGACGTGGTGGCGCGTAGATGAAAATATTCGCGTCCAGATAGATCTGTTGTCCGGTCAGATCGCTCACGAGGCCCATTCGTCACGCTCGCGGTTGATGAAAGCATCTGCCTCCTCGGGCGTGGCGAATCCGCCCTGCGCCGCGCCGATTAGACTGGCCAGAGGTACTGGGGCTTCCTCGACCATCTCAGCCAGCGGCAAATCGACCAGCACGATCACTTCGGCGACTGCGCCGGCCGGCAACTGTGGATCGCGTATCTCGATCACTCCACCCGGCTTAACGATGACGGTCTGACGTGTGGCACTCGTCGTAGCACACCTCCTCGCGCTTCAACATCATTCTACACCTGTTTGGCTGGCGGTGTCTCACGCTATAGGCTCATTGCCCGGGCGATGAGGCCGGGTCACTGACACGCCTCATCATCGCATCGTAAGTGTCGAACGCATAACAGACGCATTACGAAAAGCGCAACGCAGATTGATCTTTGGGCCACTCGCCTGTAGAATGTGATACAGGATGCGCCCCCTTACACTATTCGGGCGTGGTAGTCGACGCGGTCCGAGCGTATCGGTGCTGGGATTTTGAAATACCTGCGGGCCGCCCGCCTCGGTCGCGGAGCATGTATTCGGTAGCGGCGTGAATGAGCGTGACTGCCTATCATGCTGAAGCCAGACTCAGAGAGTGGGAAACGCGTTTGCGCGAGCGTCTTCCTGGCATCACCTTGCTTGTCGAACTCGGCCTCAGCCGGACCGATTGTGTAGACATAGGTGAATGCATCCGAACAATCGTTGCAATCGACGGACAGGCCCCGGCTATTCGCCGAATCCAGAGCCGTTACCCTCTAGCCTTCGCAGCCTTCCTCGCTGCTGAGGCGAGTTATTTTTACACTGCAGGCGACTATTGGTCAGACGTTGTCCGACGCACTGGCATTGCCCATCAAACCTGTGTAAACCAGGTCGGCCCGGCCTTCGAGACGATCCTCAAGGAACTTGGCTTACCCACCTTTGCTCAATTGGAATTTGAGGCAGCTACCAAATACGTCTCGAAGTTTTTAGCTCACGGTGGCATTCCTGATTACAGCCTCAATGATTTCTTCGAGCACCTGCTGATGCGAGCTTTGCTCCGGCCGGATTGGGCAGGTATGAGCACCGCTGAACTCATCGAAGAATGGCGTGCGCTTCCGAGTGCATTCGTATCTATTGACAAGCCTGTCCGTCGTTTCCTGCTATATGGTGGTCGGGTGGCGGAAGATTTCTTAAGCCGCTGCAAACAAATGGCCGAACGTGCGCTGGATGAGCGCACTGTGCCACCCGCTGAAGAACTCCATTTGCCGCCACACGTCATTGAGTCATTTACCCGTTGGTTCGAGGAGTGGGTCAAACGCGAAGGCCGTAGGTTATCGCGTCGCCAGCAGACTCATGCCGTTTATCGCAAACCGCTCGTGACCTATGCGCCATGGGACGGAGCGATACTCGTCGAACTTCCTTCACAGACACTGCTTAGAGTACCTTCGGTCGCTTCGCAGTGGTCGATTGCCGGCGGAGTTGCCACCCGTACCATCTCTCTTGCCCTACACCCTCGTGGTGGTCTCTTGGAAAGCGACTCTAAGACGTTTTTCCTGGACCGACCCGCACAAGCCTACGAATTCTCGCTGGTCGTCAACGGCGAGAGCGTTCGCACATGGCACTTTCCAGGCACCTCGAAAGATCAACCACTCCTTGCCTTTGAGCCTGATTCGGCCCGAATCATCATCTGGCGCGATGCCCTCCCGGCCAAGCCTCTCTGGCTGGTCCTTCCAGAGGGCTATATCCTCACTGCAACTCGGCGTGGCGAGAAGAGCGCAGAACCTGTTCCGATTATCGAAGAGTTCCCACCATTGGGTCGAGGATGGGAACGCTATCGCGGCCTGCACGTCGATTTACCTGGCTTCGCCATTCTCTTCTTGAGCGGATCGAATAATCGAGTGCCGGTGCCGTTGCAACGCCCTGATGAGACAGAAAGATACCCTGAACTGATCGACGGTCATGAACTGTGGCCATTCCCGGCTGCCCCAACGCCTCTCCAGGTCTATTCCAGCTCACCGCCGCGCCTCCGCTTCCCGCTGGTCGAAGGTCAGAGTCCTGAGGACGTTTTGGCCAGAACCACACTCACCATTGACGCCAATGGTGAGTCATCCACCGTTCCACTACGCTATCTAGAATTCGAACGCTCCCCTGACAACCGTGCTCTCATCTTTGCGTTAGATCAAGTAGGCTTCTTGGGCCCAAATCCGATCGGCGATTTCCGCCTCATCCTGCGTGGGGCATTGGGACAGGCTGCCACGTTCAACCTGCGAATACTGCCGCAGATTAGCCTCGCCGGACACGATGACCTTCTCGTACCCAATTCTCAGGGCATTGTGCCTCCTGCCCAATTCAGCGTCCGCGTGCCAGAGCATGTCCGGATGGAAGTCGAAACTTCAACAGCAGTTACCCTCACCGGACCCCGGCAGTTGGACGACACCGGCGAGAACGAATATCACCTAAATGCCGCACCTGAAGTGAACTCCATCTCCGTGTCCGTCGTCACGCCGGATCAGATTCGCTTGCCGTTTCTCATCCCAGTCCGTCGCTTGCGCTGGGCCGTGATCGGACTGAACGATGGCCCCACCTCGTTGGACTGGCAAATGAGCCCGCTCCAGCTCGACCGTGAGAGTCTCGAACGCGCACCCGATCCAGAACTCGTCGTGGGCGTTCCGGTGAACTTGGATGAACAAATCGAACTCAAGTGCACACTATACGAAGAGGGCTGGCAGAAACTACAAGAGTCGGTGTCATCACAGAGTGGTGGGCGCACGAGATTCCGGCGCTTTCCGCTCAAGAAATTCCTTGACACTGTGCGCCAGTCCGATGCAGCCGATTTGACGTTTATCATCGAGGGAGAGCTGCGTGCACCGAATCGCCCGCTTCAGACGGTCTTTGTTCCCGCCGTACGTCTCACTCAGCAGTACGTCGTTTCCGATGTTGCCCTCGACGCTGAGTTGCGTGACGAAACCCGCACCATTCTGGTTTCCTGGCATCAGCCGTACCGCGTCCACGATCGCATACTTCGTTTCTGGCCCCTCTGGCGGCCGTGGGCAGCACCGTGTGAGATCGCCTTGCCTGACGATGTGCGCGAAGAATACATCTTCGACGTGCCGGCTGCTAATCTCCCGCCCGGCGCTTATCGTCTCGAATTTGCTACCCGTGGCCGGTGGACAAATGCGCCGCAGAGCGTCCGTTGCCCGCCCGCTTCATCGCCTAATACCGCTGAAATTACGCCCGGAGATAGCGATGAATTCCAGCGGTACTGGACTGCTCTACCTCAGGGTCCTCTCCGTCGTCTGGAGTCCGTACTGGCATTTGGTCACGGTCGCGAACTCGCTGCGCTCGCCGATGAATATGCTCCTGAACACGCCCCACAGCTCTTGGAGGCGTTACTGGCTCTCACTGCCTATAAAGACAAACACTTTTCAGGTGTTTCGGAAGCGGATATACAGGCACTGGGCATAACTCTGCTGCGTTACCCGTCGTCCTTTCTGCAGGCTCTTGCTTCACGCATCAGAGAGGCCGATCGGACTTCGGTTCGCCAACTGCTTATTCTGCAGAATGTTCTTGACCAGCCAATAGATTGGTCAACTTCGGCTGATGTCTTGGCCGACTCTGAACGTGAAGCTCTGTGGAACCTATGGCCACCCTTGGGCCTTTTCGCTGACAGCGCGCGGCTGCAACGGGCTGACGAGCGCGCAATGCTTCGCGCCTTCCGCTGCCTCGGACGCTATGGATCAGGCTTGCTTTCGCCCCGTTTCCTGGCTGATGGAAATGACAACGAGGCTACTTCCGATAATGTTTGGAATGACACTCGTTTCTTTGGCCCTCGACTCAATCAGCTGGAAATTGAAATCAGCCTTGAGCAGTTGAAACAGATACGTGGAAACCTCGACCTGTTACCGCAGAGTTTGCTTGACATTGACTCGTGGGTACTGGCTAACCTCGAGTGGGTAGAGTGGATGAAATCCGCCCCCGATAGAACTCATCGTGTAACTTCATTCCTCCGCCGCACTCTGGCCGCTGCCGACGCCGCGCTTTCCGACCTCGCTGCAGCTATGACTTCCAATCCTCAGCTCGTTGACTTACTGAGGCAACGCGAAAGCGATGATGGCCCTGGCTTATTATGCAATCTCCCCTTCGTCGTTGGTATCACGATTCTTGTCCTGCGTCTGAATGCGCACGGCGTCGAAGCAACCCATCGGCTGGCAGTTCCCCTTAGTGGCTGGCGGCAAACGGCCTATGATTTGTATGCTTTTGCTCCCAGTCTCTGCACACATGATGTCTGTCTGATCGAATTGTTATTGCTCGCGAACGAGTTGGTCTCCTCTCCCTCGCTCAATTTGACCGGAGGCTAGTATGCCACTCGAGCTCGACCCGATTCGTACCACCGATCAGTTGCGTCAGTCCTATCTGCGCTACTTGAAAACGATTTACCCTCTGCAAAACTCTGTTCTGCGCGAACAGTTCCGGGAAAAACTGGAGGAACCTGATCGATTGGTCAAAGGGCCTCTGCTGGAAGGTGCGCCACCATTCAAGACAACGCGCTCGATAGGTCAACTCATTCAGGATGGTGTTCTGCATCAAGGTTTTCGCCTCTTGGCCTCGGAGGCCTTGCCGCTCGAACGTCCCTTATATGCCCACCAGGAGAAAGCAATTGAGAAGTCAGTTCGGATGGGGCGCAACTTGGTCGTGGCAACCGGCACCGGGAGTGGAAAAACCGAAACCTTCCTGATCCCTATTCTAGACTACTGTCTTCGCGAACGTGAGACTGGCACGCTCTCCCACGCGGGCGTTCGCGCTCTGTTGCTATACCCTATGAATGCATTGGCAAACGATCAGATGAAGCGACTTCGGCGCATACTGGCTGGCTTCCCAGAGATCACTTTTGGACGCTACATCGGAGAAACGGAAGAGAAGCCGATGCGGGCCGAGGAACGTTTTCGGGAGCAATTCCCTGAAGAGCCCCGCTTACCTAACGATCTGCTTAGTCGGGAGGAAATGCGAGCCCGACCTCCACATATATTGCTCACCAACTACGCCATGCTGGAGTACCTTCTGCTCCGCCCGGCGGACTCGGAGTTCTTCGATGGGCCGACAGCCGGCCGCTGGCGTTTCATTGTGTTGGATGAGGCACACACATACGATGGCGCGACCGGTATCGAAATTGCTATGCTCCTGCGGAGGCTGAAAGACCGGGTGGTTAAAAGTGAGCGGAGCCGCCTACGTTGCATGGCTACCAGCGCCACGCTCGGCGGTAAAGGTGATTTCCAGGGTGTTACCGCTTTCGCGTCCAATTTATTCGGCGAAACGTTTGAATGGGATGATAGTAACTCTAATTGGCAGGATGCTATCCTTGGCGAGCGTATTCCACTTTCGGCGCTTGGCGAACCCTGGGGAGAGGGCCGACCAGACCTCTATGCCGCACTGTGGCAGACACTTCAAGGTGAGCCAGAATCAACTGCCCAACTACTCTCCCGCCTTCAAGAACAGGCGCTGTCATTTGGAGTTCCTGCTGACATCATTGAGGGCTCCGGACAAACAGTCGAACGATTTCTTTTCGACATCTTGCAGGGCAATGGTCGTCTTCAGCGTTTGCGGGAGATGCTGGCTGAAGCTCCGTGCTTCTTCTTGTCTGCCGCTGCCGCAATATTCCCTGACCAGGGCGAGGAAGCCGCCTCATCGCTGGCGGCGATGGTTTCCCTCGCTGTCCGCGCACGCCCTGATGCCAATAGCCTTGCGCTCGTCCCAGCTCGATACCATCTCTTCGCCCGAGCCCTAGAAGGTGCTTTTGTCTGCCTACGCAATCATCAGGCAGTATTCGAAGCAGACACATCAGGTCTGGATGATCCACGAATGTATCTAACTCGGCGTGAGATTTGCCCGGAGTGCGCCGAACGTGGGCGCAAAGGACAGGTTTTTGAACTGGCCGCCTGCACGCGTTGCGGTCACGAATATCTTGTCGGACGCATTGTCGAGGCGGGACGAGGACTGTTCGAGAGTGAAAGTGGATTGGCTCACCTGAAACAGCTGGTAGTGGACTTCGGCGAGATCCGAGGCGAGAAAGCGTATTTTCTGATCGACGTTCAGCCGAGCGCTTCAGATGAGGATGAAGAGGCGGCCTTGGGGGAAGACTTGTCAGTCGAACCACTAGGCGAACCTCACGTTCTATGCGTGGCGTGCGCCGCAATCGCGCCCCAGGCCGATGGCGAACTGCGCTGCTCGTGCTCCGACCGTCCCAGAGCCCATCTGCGCGTGATGCGCGTTGATCTCAAAGGTCACACAGAACTGCATTATTGTGCGGCTTGCGGCAGTCGTTCAACCGGCGAAATCGTCTATCGTTTTCTGCCGGGACAGGACGCGCCGGTAAGTGTGTTAGCGACGGCGCTCTATCAGCAAATTCCGCCGTCTCGCGCAGTGCTTGACAAGCCAGGGCAGGGACGCAAGCTGCTCATCTTCTCTGACAGCCGGCAAGACGCGGCGTTTTTTGCTGCCTACCTTGAGCGCACCTACGGCGGGCTGTTACGCCGGCGGCTGATCGTGAAGACATTGGCCGAAGAGCCGGACGCAGTGACCGGCATGCTTCGTTTGAAGGATGTTGTCTCGCCCGTTTTGCAACGGGCTGAAAAAGTCGGGCTGTTCACTCAACGACAGAGCTTTGCTGAGCGCAAGCAGATCATCTGGACCTGGCTCATGCAAGAGTTTCTGGCTTTTGATCGACGCATCAGTCCGGAGGGTGTTGGGTTGATGGCTTTCCGATTAGTCAAGCCAGCCGGCTGGCAGCCTCTCGCGCCACTCGCGGAAGACCCGTGGAATCTGACCCCAGACGAACAATGGGTGCTGCTCCAAATCCTACTTGGTACTCTTCGCCACCAGGGTGTGGTGACTTTCCCCGACAGTGTCTCGCCCAATGGCAACGATGCGTTTGCCCCCCGTGCTCGCGAGTTGTTCATGCGTGGATCGGGCTCTGAGCCCAAGGCGGGAATCTTGAGTTGGATGCCGACGCGCGGATCCAACCGACGCTTGGATTTTCTCAGCCGGCTGTTGAGTTTCCGCGCTCCCACTCTTAAAGAAGAGGACCGGCGCAAGATCGCGCTAAAGGCATTGTCTGATGTCTGGCTACACCTCACCGGTCCTCAGTCTGTCTGGCGTGAACATTTTGCCGCCCTCAACCGAGGTAAGAAGGGTAAAAGGGAGGAAGGTCTTGTCTACCGAATCGATCACGAATTCTGGGAACTTGTGCCGACGATAACACCAGAGATACAGTCAAGTGTGTGGCGAAGATGTCAACGGTGCAGTGTTCTCACGCAGTTGGACTTGAGCATCTGCCCTACGTATCAATGCACGGGTCAACTTACCTCGTTCGATCCGACTGAGGCTCTCGAAGGGGAAAACCACTATCGGCGACTGTATCTCGGCCTTGAACCCATTCCCTTCAGCGTGGAAGAACACACTGCGCAGTGGACGAGTGCCGAGGCGGCTTCCATTCAGGAAGCTTTCGTCAAAGGTGAGGTCAATGCGCTCAGTTGCTCCACAACGTTCGAACTTGGCGTGGACGTAGGCGAATTGCAGGCTGTGCTCATGCGCAATGTGCCGCCCACTACAGCCAACTACATTCAACGGGCGGGCCGGGCCGGACGCCGCACCGATTCGACTGCGTTTGCCGTCACCTTTGCTCAGCGCCGTTCGCACGATCTGTCGCACTATGCCCACCCCGAACGAATTGTGGCCGGGAAGATTCGCCCGCCGACGTTTGCCATTGTTAACGAGAAGATCGTGCGTCGCCATGCACATTCGGTGCTGTTTGCCGCATTCTTCCGTTCGGTCCGTGACGAAACCGGAAGGCAATTTCACACGGTTGGCGACTTTTTCGATACGTCTGAAGGCACGCCCTCTGGCCCAGAGCTCCTTAAAGGTTATCTCGCCTCGCGCCCGGAATCTCTTCGAGAGACTCTAACCCGTATCGTCCCGGACGAGTTGCAGGCCGAGTTGGGGATCGATACGTGGGAATGGATCACAGGACTGACCAACCCGGACAGCAAGGGAGTGCTAGATAACGCACGGAGCGAGGTCGAAAACGATCTTGCCACTTTCTCCCAACTGATGGATGAGGCTGTTGCCCAGAAAAAGGGCTATGATCTGGAGCGCTACAAGCGAATACTGGTAACTCTGCGAGGCAGGGATCTGTTGGGTTTCTTGGGCTCACGGAATGTGCTGCCCAAATACGGTTTCCCAGTAGACGTGGTCGAACTGAAGACAGATCATTTGCACTTTGACACGGCCAAAAAACTCGATTTGCAGCGCGACTTGCGGATTGCCCTGTCCGAATATGCGCCCGGTGGCGAGATTGTCGCCGGCAAGCGTGTTTGGGTGAGTGGGGGTCTGTATCGCCGGCCGGATCAGGGTTGGCCAGAGTATCATTACGCAGTCTGCCCGGACTGTGGCCGATTCAATAGTAGCCCGGCCCCGTTGAATGGGGTATGCAAGACATGTCAGGCTTCCCTGAGTCGTGGGCGGCAGGGATTGCGGGGGCAATTTGTCATACCTTTATTTGGGTTCGTAGCCGATCTCAAAGAACCACGCGCGCCCGGCGAGGCACGACCACAGCGGACTTATACATCCCGCGTGTTCTTTGCCGACTATGCGGCCAATGTGGAACCTGAAATTGAAACCGAGAGCAGTCTTGAGCTCGGCAGCGCCTTCGCACTGAGCAAGCGCTACTCGCGCCATGGGGAATTGGCCGTGATCAATGCCGGCCCGCGAGGCCGCGGCTTCCGCATTTGTGCTAGCTGCGGACGTGGTGAGGTCACACCGGAGTCTACGAAGGCACGTCGCAATACTCCTCGTGACCATCACGATCCTCGCACCGGCCGCAATTGCTGGGGCACGTTTGTCCATCGTCACATCGGTCACAAGTTCCTCACCGACGTTCTGGAGTTGCGCTTCCTCGGCACACTCTGCGTTGGAAGAGACGAGGGCTTCTGGCTGTCCCTGCTTTATGCTACCCTGGAGGGTGCTGCTGAGGCCCTGAGTATCCGCCGCGACGACTTGGACGGCTGTCTCTACCGATATAACTTATCTCAGCCACCCGCGCTTATGCTGTTTGACAATGTCCCCGGTGGCGCGGGCCACGTTAAGCGTATCGGCGATAACCTGAAACTTGTTCTCGCTTCAGCTTTGAAACGAATTAAAGACTGCGAATGCGGCTCGGAGACCAGTTGCTATGAGTGTCTCCGCAACTATAGGAACCAGCCCTATCATGAACTGTTGGCACGCGGGCCAGCAGCAGAGTTTCTCAAGCAGGTGGTGAGATAACAAGAGCACGCACCATCTGGCATCGGCCGCCAGCGGCCTTGCCAGCGGCGTTCTGATCGCCTCGCTGGGTTACGGCATGCTGGTAGCGATCTGCGCTGGCCTGATGCTGATCATCATTGCATACACGCTCAAGACACAGGCAACATGAACAGCACGGCCCGCTACGGCGAGTTAGCGCCCTACGCCAAAAAAAGCCCCGCCGCGAGTGTTCGCGGCGGGGCTTTTCGAGACGGCCAGGCGTCTGCTGGCCGATCGCGCCGACCGGCGTCGCCTGGGCGACAAGGGCACCGCTGAAATCGCCGCATACCGGGCCGGATGATGAAAGTCCCGATCGACACGAGTGTGTTATAGAGTCAGCTTGTCGAGAAAATCGTGAACTGTGAGAATAGGGATGCCGGCGTACTCGCCTAGAGCCAGGATATGACGGTCGCCAGACACTACATACTCGGCCCGAGCGATGACTGCGCAGTGAAGGATCACATCATCATCCGGATCGGCCGCCACGATGGGGGAGCCTTCGGCTATCACCTCGAACATCGTCGCCAGGTTCATCGCATAGGCGACCAGTTCGGCCGGATTCAGTTTGAGTTCCACGAGACGAGGCTGGAGGCGTTCGTAGGCGAGGACTTCGGCCAGTTCGGCGAGCATCGCGGGTGCCATGCACAGTTCAACGGCCCCCTGCTCGGCCAGGCGCAGCAACTGCCAGGGCAACCCGCGCCACAGCATGCCAGACACCCAGATGTTGGTGTCGATCACAACGCGCACGGGTTACCCGGTCTGGCGCTGGCGCCGCACCTGGTGGACGATGTCGTTGATCTCGTCCAGTGACAAAGGCTCGCCTTCCGGTGCTTGCTCGACGATTTGGGTCACAGGCGGCGGCGTGATGCGCTTAAGGTGTAGAGTATCGCCCTCTACCCAAACGACGAAGCGATCGGAGGACTGGAAGCGGTCGGCAATTTCGGCCGGCAGCTTGAGCGTCTGCGGCGCAGTGAATTCGGCTATCTCGAGCATTGCGTCTCCTCCGCATCAAATGTGCTGCAGTCTGTTTAGTCCAATCGTTTTCGGCGTCTGCTAGCCTTCAAGTTTGATTATACCAGAATCAGCATGGACCGACACACTACGCTCATCATCATGACGTACACGCTCCGGACACAGCGGAGACAGGCGGCACAGCCCGTCGTGACAGGCGAAGAGGATTTTGCACAGATGGTAGTGACGACTTCAGTCGTCATAGGAGCGACTGAAGTCGCCACTACAAACTGAAGCCCCGCCGCGAGTGTTCGCGGCGGGGCGTTTTTCTCATTCGTCTCTAGGCAACGACCTTCTCTGTGCTCGTAGGCTCCTCGGGGAAGGTGCCGAACACCACGTCCCACGTGGGCGAGCTGACGCCGAAGCGCTCGTTCGGCGTCTTGTAGTGATGCAGCATGTGATGCTTCTTGAGCCACTTCAGGATGCCCCGCTTCATCGGCAGGTGGTGCGTCGCGTAGTGGATCATGTCGTAGACAATGTAGGCAACGACAAAACCGGGGAACAGGACGTCGACCCACTGCGGCGCGCCTAGCAGGCCGCCCACGACACGGCTGAACAGCCAGTAAAACACCAGCGCCAGCGGGACGCTGACGGACGGCGGCATAACCAGCCGGGTCTTGTCCCACGGCTGCGCATGATGAATACCATGAAACAAAAAAATCAATCGATCCAGCCACGGCGGCGGGCTCTTCGGCTCGAAGTGGAAAATGAATCGATGCACCGTGTACTCGGTGAACGACCATACGAGCACACCGATCGTGAATCCCAGCGCGAGGTGCAGCGGCGTCAGGCCGCTCGCCGGCATGCCCGAAATCGCCAGCCCCAGGTGCCACAGCGCCACCGGCAGCCAGATAGCAGGCACCAGCGCCGGATGCACGTGCGTCAGAGATTCGAGAAAGTCGTTCTTGAACAGGCGAATCGGCTCTTCAGTTCGGCTCATCGGTTCGTAAGGCATTTCTTCTCCTCCTGATAGATATGAACACAGGCTCAAACGGGATTGTCAAGCCCCCGCTTCTGGTGATTACCCACAAGTCGCTCAGACCGCCGTCCCCGGCGGTCGCCTCCGCGCCGAGGCCTGCCCTGCGAAGTCCCCGACCGAAGGGAGTGGGGAGCCTGTCGAAGGGACGGTGCAGGGAGCAAATGTGTGCAAGCACCAGCCCGCTTCCGACCCGGATCTGGCAATCCAGACTAGGCGAACTCGAAAATCGTATTGCGCGTCTCAGCCGGCGACGCCTATTGTAAAGGGCATTCCCCCAACGCGCAAGCCGCCGTCCAGACTTCGGAAGTCTCCGGTCATCACCTCGCCAAAAGACCACTCTGATTGCCAGGTGCTTTCGCCTGCAACGGCGCGCTCCAAGACTTCCGAAGTCTGAGGACCCGGCCGCCTGCCTAGCCCCCTCCCCCGGCTGCGCCATGAATACCGCCGTCGGTGAGCTTGCGCACGTCGCCCAGGATCGCGTCGATGTCCTCGATCGACACCGGCTCGCCGGTATCCTTGTGGACAAGCTCACCCGCCCGAATCTTTTCCAGCGCCACCTCGCGGATCGTCGCGTTGCGCGCCATCGCCGCCTTGGCGATCTCTGCGCCTTGGGCGTAGCCGAGGATCGGATTGAGCGCGGTGACGAGGATCGCGTTCTTCGCCAGCCAACTGGTCGCCTTGTCGGGATTAGCCTTCAGCCCGACGACGCAGAACTGCGTGAACGCATTGACCGAACCGATCATCACCTGCATCATCTCGAACAGGTTGTGCGCCAGGATCGGCATCATCACGTTCAATTCAAGCTGCCCCGCCTGCGCCGCCAGCGTGATCGTCAGGTCGCAGCCCAGCACGTGGAACATCGCCATGTCGAGCATTTCGGCCAGAACCGGATTGACTTTGCCCGGCATGATCGACGATCCGGGCTGCACGGGCGGTAGCCGGATCTCGTCCAGTCCGGTCGCCGGGCCGGACGATAGCAGCCGAAAGTCGTTGGCGATGCGCACCAGGTCCTGCGCCACGGCGCGGATCGCGCCGGAGAAATACACGGCGTCGCCGTGCGACTGCATCGACTCGAACAGGTTGTCCGACTCGTAAAGCTTCAAGCCGGTCAGCTCGCTCAGCCGCGTCACCATGCGCGTGTGATATTCGGGATGCGCGTTGAGGCCGGTACCGGTCGCCGTGCCGCCGATCCCTAACCGGCGCAGGCCCTCCGCCGCCTGAGCGACGCGGTCTCGCCCGCGCTTCACCGACAGCGCGTACGCGCCGAACTCCTGGCCGAGGCGAATCGGCACCGCGTCCTGAAGGTGCGTGCGGCCCGACTTCACAATCGGATCGAACTCCCTCCCCTTCTCGTCGAGCGCCGCCGCCAACTGATCCAGCGCGCCGAGCAGCTCGTCGAGCCGCCACAGCGCGCCGAGCCGGATCGCTGTGGGGATCGTGTCGTTCGTCGACTGCGCCATGTTGACGTGGTCGTTGGGGTGAACCGGCTTGTATTCTCCCTTCTCCCCGCCGAGCAGCTCGTTGGCGCGGTTGGCGATCACCTCGTTCGTATTCATGTTATGGCTGGTACCCGCGCCGGCCTGGAATGGATCGACGACGAAGTCGGCGTCGAATTTGCCGTTGACGACCTCCTGCGCTGCCTGCGCAATCGCATCGGCCCGCTTCGGATCCAGCAAGCCCAGGTCGCGGTTGACCTCGGCGGCGGCGCGCTTGATCGACGCCATGCTCCAGATGAAGGCGCGCCACGGCCGCAGCCCACTGACGGGGAAATTGATCGCGGCGCGCTGCGTCTGAGCGCCGTAATACGCGCTCGCCGGAACCTTCACTTCGCCCAGCGAGTCCTTCTCGATTCGAAATGCCTCCGCCACTCGCGCCCCTCCCTCGCTGGCACAAAAACAACGAGGCCATCAGACCGGCGATTGTGCGCCAGTGCTGACAGCCTCGCAGATCGTCGAGTGCAGGCCCATGCGTGGGTCCATCCTCGACTACATATTCTTCGCCTCGTAGCCAGGCCCTTCCTTGAAAAAGTCGTAGTTGGGCTGAATGTCGTCGCGCAGGTTGAGCACTTCGCCGCCTGCCAGTTCCTTCGCGTTCATCACGGTGACGGCGTGGCCGGATACCTGGCCGGAGAACGGCGCGCCATCCGGCAGCTTCTCCTTCGTGTTCGTGATCCACTGGCCGGGCTTGGCCGTGAGGGCCTCGGGCACCTCGTCTTCGGGGAAGATCGCCTCGTACGGGCATTCGGGGATGCACGCGCCGCAGTCGATGCACGTGTCCGGGTCGATCAGGTACCACGGCCACTGCTCTTCCGGCTTTCCCGCGATGATGCACTCGACGGGGCATACGTCGACGCACGCGCCGTCGCGAAGACACAAACTGGTGATGATGTGGGTCATAAATGTCCTCCGCTGAGGTGAGATATTCGGGCGCCGGCGCGCCGGCGCCTAGAGTGACCTTTATATTCTTAGCCCATCGCCTTCTTATATCGGTTGGCGACTTCCTGCCAGTTGACGACGTTCCACCACGCGGCCAGGTAGTCGGCGCGGCGATTCTGATACTTCAGGTAGTATGCGTGCTCCCACACGTCCACGCCCAGGATCGGCTGCAAGCCGGAAGACAGCGGGCAGTCCTGGTTCGCCGTGCTCATGACCGACAGCTTGCCACCTTTAGCCATGACCAGCCAGGCCCAGCCGCTGCCGAAACGCGTCATCCCGGCGTTGTTGATCTTCTCTTTGAATGAAGCGAAATCGCCGAACGCGGCCCTGATCGCATCGGCCAGCTCGCCCGCCGGCTCGGCGCCCATGTTCGGCCCCATGATCGTCCAGAACATGGTGTGGTTATAGTGGCCGCCGCCGTTGTTGTTGACCGCCGTTCGGATGCTTTCCGGGACTTTGCCGAGGTCCTTCAGGAGGTCCTCGACGCTGAGCGCCTGTAACTCGGGAGCGCTTTCCAGCGCCTTGTTGAGATTCGTCACGTAAGCCGCGTGATGCTTGTCGTGATGAATCCGCATCGTCATCTCGTCGATGTGGGGCTCGAGCGCGTTGTAGTCGTACGGAAGCGCGGGAAGTTCATGTGCCATCGGTTGCCTCCTCGTCAGTCTGATTCAGGGTGGATATGGGGACACCAGATACACGCGGCTGGCGCAACATGACCGCGCGATAATCTGAGTGATTGTAGCCACATTCAAAATGCTTGTCAAGCGACTCGCCATCGAGTGTGCGCGCAAATGTTGTCAGTCGTTACAGTGCTTGCCAAACCGCGTCCTCGCGGTTGGCCGCCCGTTCAAAATGCTTGTCAAGCGACTCGCCATCGATACTTTCCCGCTGCCCGCGTGCGTCGAGGGCCAGACCCGCTCACAGGTTCGGCCGGCAGTTGAACTGCCGGCCGTGGCCGCAGTGCGGCTGCAGTCGAACCAACTTGTGGATAATCAGCAGCAGGCCCGATCTTGCTCTTCGCAGGGCGATGGGCTACAATGCGCTTCGCCGGGCCTGTGTGCAGACCGCCCCAGGAGATTCGACCATGATGCAGGTGCGCTGCCAACGTTGTGGATGGGTGTTCACGCTGAGCCGCGACGCGATCGGCTTCGCCGTCGCCGAGGCTCAGGCGTCCGAGGCCGAGTACTACCAGGAGCCTTGCCCCAAGTGCCGGAATGTGATCAAGATTCAGGTGAGGGAGCTTCGGAAGCGCCTGCCCGCCGATTACACGCTGCCAGTTCTCCCTCCCAAGCCTACGCCGGTTCACGTCTCTAAAGGCGAAGAGTCGAAAGCGGCTGCCTCCCCACCGGCTGCCGCGCCTGCTCCCGAGCCTGAACCAGGTAAGCCGCCGACGCCTGAAGCCGAGCCTGCTGCAGAACCGAAAGCGGTGTCCAAACCCAAGGCCGCAGCCAAACCGAAAGCGGCGCCCCGGCGATCGTCCAAAAAGTGAAACCGCCAGCGGGCGCCGGAGCGCATTGCGATTCTTGCCATCGCGGTCCAACGGAGTAGAATACCACCTGACTCGTCCGAACTTCACCTGGAGGAGATGCCCATGTATACCATACGCTGCCCGAACTGTGCCTGGACGTCCGAATTGGCGCTGGACGCGATCGCGCAGGCTGTCGCCGAAGCGGATCGCCTGCAAGCCACGCATCACGTCGAGCATTGTCCACGCTGCCAGTGGGTCATTCGTATAGCGGTGGACGAACTGCGCAAGGAGCTTGGCGCGGAACCCGCACTCGCTCCGGCCCCGACCCCGCCCGCCCCGCCGATGATGCGGAAACCGGTGGCGCGCGTGGCTGTGAAGAGAGTCACGACGGCGAAGCCTGCCGCCAAGAAGGCGCCTGCGAGGAAGGCCGCCGCCAAGAAGGCGGCCCCTAAGAAGGCTGCCAGGAAGAAACCGGCCGCCAAGAAGCCCGCGAAGAAACCGGCGGCAAAGAAGTCGGCCAGACGATCAACCAGGAAGTAGCCGGCTCCTCCAGCCCCGCCGCGCGCGCCGCGCGGCGGGGCCTGTCCCTTTCTGACAGTCGATGCGAGCCGGACAACGGAGAGCGCAGGGCATCAGTGCAAAACCTCTGTGGTCTCCGTGGTTATCTGCTAGGGAGCGATCGGTATTGGCACCGGACTCAGCCGGGCGGCCACACATCCTGGTCGTCGACGACAACGCCACGATTCGCAATCTCGTGACGACGATTCTCGGCGGGCAGGATATGGAGGTCGCCGCCGTGGCCGACGGCGACGAGGCGCTGGCGTACCTCGAGCGACGGCGACCCGACGTCATGCTGCTCGATCTGTCGATGCAGCGCGTTGACGGGCTGGAGGTGCTGCGCCGGGTGCGCGTCCATCCCAGGCTCAACGACCTGCGCGTGATCATACTGACCGCCGTGGCGAACTCGCCGCGCTTTCAAGAGATCCGGCACTACCACCCTGACGGTTACGTCGAAAAGCCGTTTCGCATTGGCGACCTGATCGGAGAGGTGAAACGGCTGCTGGCCCTGGGTCAGCAGGCATGATAAATTCGTAGCCACCGATCTTACGGCTGGTGCGCCGTGCAGCCTTCGAGCCGGGTACAAAATGCCTGGCACATCTCTAAAGTCGTCCCGACGTAGGCGATGTGGAATTCGTTGTCGTCCTTCTTCAGCGTGTACGAGTGAGTGCAGACCTGAAGGGTGGCCTGTGCTCCCGCCTCGGCGCCCCCGCCCAGGCAGCGCGCCAGATTGCCGAGGTCGGTGATCGCGTTGCGATCGACGATCGCCACCATGCCCGACGACAGCGGGAACGCATTGTCGCTGTAGATGCGGACGGCAATGGCGCCGATGTTCTGGTAACAGTTGATCGCGCCCTGCGCGAACTCGATGGCCGCCGCCAATGGCGGATTGCCTGTCAGCAGCGAGCCGCCCGAAGCCAGCGACGCAATGTATTCCGCGATCGTCTGCCCTTTGACGATCGTCGTGTTTGGCACGTCGGGCAACATGCTCGCCGCTCGGCCCTGCGTGCCGAAAGGATCGCACGCGACCGTGATCAGCACGACCGTGAGGATGACGGCCCAGATTCTTATCTGCATGGCATCTCTCCTATGCACCGAGTTTCTTGAACCCCAGATCGACCGACCAGATGCGCTCGGCGCTGTCACGGTCGATGCGCGCCGGGATGACGTGAGTGAAGTGGCTACCCTTCACCGTGCAGAATCGCGCGCAGCGGCTGCACAGCATGACGTCGCCCCGCACATCGAGCACCGGCAGCGTAGGGCCGCCGCAGCACGCACACCGGTTGCGCTTGCCTCCGCCGATGAGCCGATCCAGGTCGGTCGGGGGATTGGTAATCACCGTCGATCGCGGCATGTCAGTCTCCTTGTGCTCCGATGTGCGACGCACTTTTGACCCTCTCGGCTTTGCTACGAAGGCAAGCGTGCGTCGCACATACATCATTTATACAACTGTTGCTCCACAATGTACACCGCAACGGCAGGGGGCACAAGCCCCGCGATCGGCTGCCCCGCCCGCACGCGGCGTCGAATGTCGGTCGACGAGATGTCGATGGGCGGCGCGTCGATCCAGTCCAGGCGATCGCGCAGGCTCGGAAGCGCCGCGTCGAGGGCATCCCAGTCAGGCTCGGAGCCGACCCGGCGATACACGGCCAGCCGCGCCTGATCGATGCACCCCTGTGGGTCGTGCCAGCGCAGCAAATCGACGAGCGAGTCGCTTCCTAGAATGAACGACAGCGGCGCGCCGGGATAAATGCCGGACACGATGCGCAGCAAATCCACCGTGTAGTGCGGGCCAGGCCGGTCGAGGTCGATCCGAGAGAACTCGAAGCCGGGCTGGTGGGCGATCGCCAGCTCGACCATCTTCGCCCGATGCATCGCAGGCGAGAGGGCTTGATCTTGCTTGAGCGGCTGAACGCCAGCCGGTGTGAACAGCACGCGCTCCAGCAGCAATTGCTCCTTCGCCGCGCGCGCGATGCGCAGGTGACCGTTGTGCGGCGGATCGAACGTGCCGCCGAAGACGCCGATGCGCATGAGTATTAGTCGGATAGTCGAATGGTCAGTTGGTCGAATGGTCAGAGAGCCGGTTAGTCGAGCAGCGCGTCGAGCGCGTCGCGCACGGCGTTCAGCGACGGAAGAACGCGATCGGCGGCGGAGAGGTCCAGCGTTCGAGTGAACGCGTTCGGCACGGCGACGCACCGCATGCCGGCCGCCTTCGCGGCGGCGATGCCGTTCGGCGCGTCTTCCAGCACCAGGCATCTTTGCGAACGCACGTCCAGACGCTCGGCCGCCCGCAGAAACGCGTCAGGGGCAGGTTTCCCCTTCGCGACGTCGTCCCCGGTGACGACGACCTCGAAGCGCCTCGCCACGCCGATCGAGTCCAGCACCGCCAACACGTACGGCCTCACGCCGCTGCTTGCCACCGCGCGCTTCATACCGCGCGAGTCCAGCGCGTCGATCAATTCGAACAAGCCGGGCATCGCCGTGACGTTGCCGTCGAGACGCTCGATCTGGAGCGCCGACTTCTCCGCGCCGAGCGCGCGCGGATCGTCTGCCAGCGCGAGCCTCTCGACCACCATGCGCGCCGTTTCGTCCAGGCGCTGGCCCAACATGGCGTCGATCGTCGCCTGGTCAAGCTCGACGCCGCGCCGCGCCATCACTTCCCGCCACGTCGCCAGCGCGTGCGCCTCCGAATCGACCATCAAACCGTCGAGATCAAACAACACGGCTTCTATCGTCATCGACATCCAGGAGATCCAATTTCCACTTTCTCCGTGCCCTCCACGCCTCCGTGGTTCATTCTCTCCATTCCAGCTCGTAGTCCGTCCCGATCCATACGGTATCGCCCTCTTTCACCCCGGCTTCGCGCAGCGCGTCGATCACCCCCATCTTTTCGAGCGTGCGATGGAAGCGCATCAGCGCTTCTTCGGAATCGAACCGGCTGCGGACGGCCGCTAGCTCAACCGGCGCGCCTTCGACCCGCCATGAGGCGTCGGGCAGGCGGCGAATCCTAAATCCAGGGCCTGCCGGGCGTGGAACCGGGATCTCTGCCGGCGTAGGCTCGGCTTCGGGTAGGGGCAGCTCCCGCAGCATCTGCAAAGCGAGATACAGCACTTCTCGCGTGCCGCGCTGCGTGGCTGCCGAGATGGCGTGAGCCTCGACCCCCTCGGCTTTCAAGGAGCTTTCGAACGCCGGCCACTTGTCCTGCGCTTCGGGCAGATCGATCTTGTTGAGGCAGACGATTTGCGGCTTGGCGTCCAGCGCGTGGCCGACCGCAGACAGCTCAGCATGGATGGCACGATAATCGCCGAGCGGATCAGGCGACGCGCCGTCGACCAGGTGAATCAGCACGCGCGTGCGCTCGACGTGACGCAGAAACTCGTGGCCGAGACCGGCACCCCGGCTCGCGCCCTCGATCAGGCCGGGAATGTCGGCCAGCACGAACCCGTCGTCGGCCCCGAGATCGACGACGCCGAGATTCGGCTGCAGCGTCGTGAACGGATAGTCTGCGATCTTAGGCCGCGCGGCCGTCGTAGCCGCCAGAAAAGTCGACTTTCCGGCGTTGGGTTTGCCGAACAGGCCCACGTCGGCGATGAGCTTGAGCTCGAGCAGCAAAGTTCGTTCTTCGCCAGGCTCGCCGTTCGTCGCCATGCGCGGCGCCTGGTTCGTCGGCGTCGCAAAACGCGCATTGCCCTTGCCGGGGCGCCCACCGCGCGCGACGAGCAGCCGCTGTCCAGGTTTGACGAGATCGCCGTACACGGCGCCCGTGCCTGCGTCGCGCACGACGGTGCCCGGCGGCACCTCGACCGTCACATCATGACCATCCGCGCCGGTCTGATCCTTGCCACGGCCGGGCTTGCCGGGAGCGGCCTTGAAACTCGGGCGTCGCTGGAAGTAGTTCAGCGTGTTCCTCTGCGGATTGACGACGAGGTAGACGCTGCCGCCCCGGCCGCCATCGCCGCCATCAGGCCCGCCGAATGGTACGTACTTCTCACGGCGGAAGGACACGGCGCCGTTTCCGCCGTCGCCGCCCTTGACGTGGATTCGCGCAACGTCGAATGACATCGGCGCAAGGATACCTATATGCGGAGAATGTGTCAAAACGAAAAGAGAGTGGCGCTCGGCCACCCTCTCACGTCAATCTTGGGTAGAATCAACCGCCGTGGCTTCCCCCACAACATCGGGTCACGCGCCGGGGCGCATGTCCAGCCGCTTCAGGTTCTTGAACGCGGGTTTGCCTTGCATGGATTGCCAACGCGCCTCGCGGCCATCAAACCGCCATTCCGCTGCGAAACGGCCGTCAGCCTCCTGGTACTTGAAGGTCGGCACGCTACGCAGCCCGCGTTTGAATCCTTCGACAATCCACGGCAGCTCTTCCTTAGAGCGGACGATGACGTACCTGCGCGGTTCCATCTCTACTTCGAACTGCTTATTCTGCCACAAACCCCGGAACAAATGCGGATTCTCTGTGCGGGTGCAGGTGAACCAGACGCCGTACACATGCTGCTCCCAGAATTCGTGGCGCATGTTCTCGGCGATCGCGCCCGCACTGGGCATTTTGCCAGAGTAGAACCAGTGGGTCGTCGGATCGAACATCGAGCCTCCATCAAATAGCCAATATGAACACTGCTGTGCACGAGCAAAGTCACGTCGCAGCATGTGTTATGATAACACAAGATCATTGATTCGGACAGCATGCGACAACTGACACTGACTTGTAGGCGTGTCACTGCGAAGTTTCCAGATTCGCCTTATCTGAATGGCTGTTCTATAATTGGCATAGCGTTACCGCCAAGACTGGGCTATCTCACGATCTCGAACGCTCTGCAATGGCGGCTCAGTACAGTCGAGCTCATCCGCAATACGACTTTGGCCTGTAGCGTGTTATACTTACACAACCTGAATCGTATAGGAAACTCTGAATGACCAAAGCCGTCTACCCTGCCTCGTTCGACCCGATTCACTACGGCCACCTCGACATCATCCGCCGCGCCGCCGCGATTTTCGACGAAGTGATCGTCGGCGTCTACGATCGCCCGATGAAGAACTTGCTGTTCGATATTCACGAGCGGCTGGCGCTGGCGAGGGAGGCGGTCGCCGACATCTCGCGCACGCGCGTCACGTCCTACAGCGGCCTGACGGTCGACTTCGCCCGCGAGGCCGGCGCCCAGGTCATCGTGCGGGGATTGCGGGTCGTGTCGGACTTCGAGCTAGAATGGCGCATGGCGCTGACGAATAAGCAGCTCGCTCCGGATCTCGAAATGATTTGCCTGATGACCAGCCGCGAGTACGCATTCCTGAGCTCGAGCACGGTGCGCGAAGTCGCGCTGCTGGGCGGCGACGTCTCCGGCATGGTGCCGCCGCCGGCGGCGCGCGCACTCGCGCGAAAGGCGGCCGCTCTGGCGGGCGAGAGTCACGGCATCGCGCCCGCCTCGCTCGCCGATTGACGCGCCCACATCTGCCTCGCCGGGAGGACATCGTGGACATCCTTTACCTGATCGATCGACTCGAAGCCCTGCTGAACGAAGGCCGCCACCTGCCCCTGACGAAAGGGGTCGTGGTCGACGAGCAGCGCGCCTGGGACATCATCGACCAGATGAGAATTGCCATCCCGGACGAAATCAAGAAAGCCAAGCGGGTGAACCAGGAGCGCGATCGGATCATCGCGCAGGCCCACGAGGAATCCGGGCGCATCACCGATCTGGCGCGCGAGGAGGCGTCGGGACTCGTCTCCGACCACGAATTGACGCGCAACGCCGAATCCCGCGCCGAGACGATCGTCGAGCGCGCCCGCCGCGATGCAGAGGTCATCAAGGCCGACGCCGACGATTACGTCATGCAGGTTCTCAGCGAGCTGGATATTAATCTGACCAAGACGCTGAGCGTGGTGCGCAACGGGCTGGCCAAGCTGCAAGCCGAGCGCCAGGCTGCGGCCATGCGCTCGGCGTCCGAAGAAGCGCAACCATCAAATTCTTGACACCCCTTTTCGCTCTGTTATAATACGACGGCACTCAATTCCAGAAGGAGTTTAGGTTCTCGTGACACCCTTACCGAAGCGAAAACTATCCAAGGGGGCGCGCAATCGCCGTCGCAGTCACCTGGCGCTCAAGCCCGGATCGCTGAGCGTGTGTCCCTCCTGCAAGTCGGCGATGCGACCTCACCAGGTCTGCCCGGAATGCGGCAAGTACCGTGGTGTTGAAGTGATCGACGTGGAAGCGCGAGCGGCCAAGAAGAAGAGCAAGTCGCAGCGTTAGCCCTGCCGGCCGGCGGCGTGCATCACGGGCTGCGGCCTCGAACATTTCCATATCCACATCACAGGGAGTTGACGGGTGACGTCCGCCGCCACCGCCTTTCTCTTTCCCGGCCAGGGGTCCCACCACGTGGGGATGGGCCGGGCGCTTGCCGAGACGTATCCCGAAGCCCGCGACGTGTTCGCCCAAGCCGACGAGGTCTTGGGCTTTCCTGTGTCCGCGCTATGCTTCGAAGGGCCGGAAGCCGAACTGACCGACACGATCAATCAGCAGCCGGCCATTCTGATCGACAGCGTCGCCGCGCTGCGCGTCGTCGAAGCGCGCGCGCCGGAGACGCGGCCGGCCTTCCTCGCCGGGCACAGCCTCGGCGAATTCACGGCGCTCGTCGCCGCCGGAGCGCTTGCATTCGCGGACGCCGTCCAGTTAGTGCGCGAGCGCGGCCGCCTCATGAAGCAGGCCGGCGCGCTCGCTCCCGGCGGAATGGCTGCCATCCTCAATCTCGACCGTGAGACGCTGGCCGATATCTGCCGCGAGGCAGAGGCCGGGACAGGCAAGCGCGTCCAGATTGCGAACGACAACTCGCCCGGCCAGATCGTTATCTCAGGCGACAAGGCCGCGTTGGACAAAACGATGGAACTGGCAAAGGTGAAGGGTGCGCGGCGCGTCATCCCGCTGGCGGTCAGCATCGCCGCGCATTCGCCCCTGATGAAGCCGATCGTCCGCTCGTTCCGAGGCGAGCTGGATGCGGTCACGTTCGCTCCGATGAAGATTCCGGTCGTCGGCAACGTCTACGCGCGGCCGATCGACTTCGTCGATATTCGCGACGAGCTTGAGGCGCAGCTCACCGCGCCCGTGCGCTGGACGGAGACGATCCAGTATCTCGTTGCGCAGGGCGTCACGCGCTTCGTCGAGGTCGGGCCGAAGGATGTGCTCGCCGGGCTGGTGCGCCGCATCGATCCCAGTGTGACAGCTATAAGCGTCGGTGACCCAACGGGGGTAGAATTGCTGGTGGCGTCATGATCTCTGCTCCCCGCATCGGATTCATCGGTCTGGGACTGATGGGCAAACCCATAGCCGGCCATCTCGTGAGAGCCGGCTACAGGGTCACGGTACACAATCGCAGCAGGGCAGCCGTCGACGAACTCATCGCGCAAGGCGGGCGCGCGGCGGACAACCCCAAGGGCGTGGCGGCGGAGAGCGACGTCGTGATCACCATGCTCCCCGATTCGCCGGACGTCGAAGCTGTGGCTTTCGGCGAACAAGGCATCCTGGCGGCCGCGCGGCCGGGGATGATCCACGTCGACATGAGCACGATCGCGCCTGCCGCGGCGCGCCGCATCGCCGAGGCGGAAAGCCGCGCCGGCGTCGAGAACCTCGACGCGCCGGTGAGCGGCGGCGACGTCGGCGCGAAGAACGCGACGCTGACGATCATGGTCGGCGGGAAACCCGATGTGTTCCAGAAGTGCCTGCCGATTTTTGAAACGCTCGGCAAGAAAATCACGCTCATCGGCGATCACGGCGCGGGACAGATCGCCAAGGCGTGCAACCAGATCATGGTGGCCGCGCAAATGGTAGCGATGGGCGAGCTGCTCGTGTTCGCGCAGAAGGCCGGCGCCGATCCGCGCGAAGTCGTCGAGGCGATCAAAGCGGGCGCCGCGCAGTGCTGGACGCTTGACACCAAGCCGCAGCGCTTGTTCGCCGGTAACCGCGCGCCGGGCTTCAAGTCGTCGATGATGCTGAAAGACCTGAATATCATCGTCGATTCGGCGAAGGTATACGGCATCCCGCTGCCAATGACCGCCGTGAACGCGCAGTTGTTTGCCGCGCTGGTGGCAGCCGGCCAGGGCGACCTGGACAACTCGGCAGTGATCGGCGTGATCGAGGAGCTGGCGCGAGTCAAACTTTCGGAGACTAGAGATTAAGGGCCGGAGATTGGAGGTTGGAGGTTTGAAGTTTGAAATTGGAGATTTGGAGGAGCCATGCAGCTGAAGGATAGGGTGGCCGTCGTGACCGGGGCCTCGCGCGGAATCGGGCGGGCGATCGCGATAGAACTGGCCAGGCGCGGGGCGAAAGTCGTCGTCAACTACAATGCCAGCGCCGATGCGGCCGAGGAAGTCGTGCTCGCAATCAAAGACGCGGGCAGTGAGGCGATCGCCGTGAAGGCCGACGTGAGCAAGCTCGACCAGGCCAAGGCACTGATCAAGGCCGCCACCGACACATTCGGCCGCCTCGACATTCTGGTGAACAACGCGGGCACCACGCGCGACATGCTGCTGGCGATGATGCAGGAAGAAGACTGGGACCTGGTGCTGGCGACCAACCTGAAGAGCGCCTTCAACTGCAGCAAGGCCGCGCTGCGGGCGATGATGCGCCAGAAATACGGCCGTATCGTGAACATTACGTCGGTCGCCGGCATCGCGGGCAACCCGGGACAGACGAACTACGCCGCCTCGAAAGCCGGTCTGATCGGATTCACCAAGTCGCTGGCGAAAGAGATCGGCCCCCGCCATATCACGGTGAACGCCGTGGCGCCGGGCTTCGTCGAAACGAAGCTGACGAAAGACTTGCCTGCCGATCTGAAAGAAGCGGCGCTCAAAGCGACGCCGCTGGGCCGTTGGGGAACCGCCGAAGAGGTGGCGTATGCCGTCGCCTTCCTTGCGTCTGACGAAGCGGCTTTCATCACCGGCCAGACGCTGTCGGTCGACGGCGGGCTGGCGATGCAGTGAGGCGACACAGGAGGTCACCGCGTGGCTGCTGAAAACGCCTCGGAAAGCGCGACGGCACCCGAGTCGAAGGGACGCGTCACGGTTGCGCAGCGGGTGCTCGACGCCATCGCGCAGTTGACCACGCTGAACGTGCCTGGCGTGGCGCGGCTCGCCACGCGCGGAGGGCTGCGTCGAGGCTCAGACGGCGTGCGCGTCGACGTCGTCGACGATAAGGTGTTCGTCGACGTCTACGTGATCGTGACGCACGACGCCAACATGCGCCAGATCGGCAAAGAGATACAGGTCGAGATCGCGCGGGCGATGAACCAGATCGTCGGCATGGACGCGGCGGAGGTGAACGTCCACATCCAGGACGTGGAGCCGCCGGCCGCCTGAGCGGCAGTTGGACAGCATGAAAGGACGACGGCGCGCGCGCAGCGTCGCGCTGCAGGCCCTTTACGAACTGGATAGCACGCATCACGACCCGGGCACCGTGCTGGCGCACCGCTTTAGCGACGCACGCCTCAAGCCGGAGGGCGAGGCGTTCGCCCGCGCCCTGGTCGCCGGCGTGCTGCGCGAGCGCGATCGGCTCGACGCGCTGATCCAGCGGCATGCGCCGGAGTGGCCGATCGACCAGCTCGCCGTCGTCGATCGCAACGTGCTGCGCATCGCCATTTTCGAGTTCGAAATCGCCCAGATCACGCCGATGCGCGTCGCGATCAACGAAGCCGTAGAGTTGGCCAAGGAATTCGGGGCGGACAGCGCGCCGCGCTTCGTAAACGGCGTGCTGGGCGCGATCGCCAGCGCGCCCGACGCTTCGACGGAACATGTCGAGGCCGCGAAGAAGTGACATGGGTGAGATACTCGGAATCGGGATCGAAGAGCTGATCTTCGTCGGCATCCTGATCGCGCTGCTGTTCGGGCCGGAAAGCATTCCCAAGATGGCGCGTACCGCCGGCCGGGCGCTCAATCGGCTGTTCCGCTCGCCGCTGTACCGGGAGAGCCAACAAATCCGCAAGCAGATCCAGGACCTGCCTGCCGCCCTGGCTCGGCTGGCCGAGCTGGAAGAAATGCAGAAAAACCTCAACAACGAAATCAGCGATCTGAGAAGATCGATCGACCCTGGCCTCAGTCAGGTCGCGCCTTCCACGACATTATCCCCTACGCAGCCGGCTGCGAGCCCGGGCGCGCAGGTCGAGCCGCCCACTTCGGATGCATCGCCGCGAGAGCCGGGCGCCCCAGGGGCCGACCACTCCATCGAGCCGCCGCACGCGCCCGCGCCCCCGGCGGCCGACGAGCTATCCAATGCCATTCGTTGATCCGGCGCTGCTCGTCATCGCGCTGTTCGCGTTCAGTTTTCTCTTTTCACTGCTCGCCATCTTGCGAAACCTGCGCGTCATGCGCGCCGAAGCGGCCGAGGAAGACGGAGACTTGGCCGGCACGCTCGAGACCGTCGCCCAGGACTGGCGCGTGATCCTGCCGCACCTGGTCGAGCTGCGCAACCGCATCTTCTACTCGGTGATCATGCTCGCCGTCACGACTGCCATCAGTTTCACCTTTACGTCGCAATTGCTCGATGCGCTGATGGCCCCGCTGCCCTCAGACGCCGTCGTCGTCGCCGCGACGATCACCGATCAGTTGGGCATGTTCATGCGCATCGCGCTTACCTCGGGGCTCGCGCTGGCCATGCCGTTTATCGCCACGCAGTTCTGGATCTTCATCTCGCAAGGTTTGAAGGCGGGCGAGCGTCGCACCGTGTACTGGTTCGTGCCCGGCGCGACGATCCTGTTCATCACCGGCGCAGCCTTCGCCTACTTCGTGATGCTGCCAGCGGCGATCCCCTTCCTGCTGAGCATTTTCGAGGACCTGCCCAACTATCTCCGGCTGAGCGACTACGTGGCCGACGTGACGCGGCTGCTGATGTGGATCGGCTTGAGCTTCGAGATCCCACTGGTGATTGCGGCGCTGGCGCGCCTCGGGCTGATTACGGCAGGTCAGCTCGTGCAGGGCTGGCGCGTGGCCGTGGTCGCGGTTGCTGTGCTGGCCGCGCTGGTCACTCCCACCGCCGATCCGGTCAACATGGCGCTCGTCATGGCGCCGCTGTTCGTCCTGTACCTGCTCAGCATTCTGCTCGCGGCGCTGGTGCGAAGGGAAAAGAGGTCGCCTCGACCGAAACCTCTATCGAAACGGCGATCATCGCTGCTTAAGAGGAGAAGTCGCACGTGAAGGGGGGAGCGTGAACTGACGCTCCACGCTCCCCGCTTCACGCTTCACGTTGCACAGATTACTCATCACCCTCAGGAGAAACTCCTCATGCTCCGAACCCGCGTCCTGATCATGGGCGCCGCCGGGCGCGACTTTCACAACTTCAACGTGTTCTTCCGTGGCGACGAGCGCTACGAAGTCGTCGCCTTCACCGCGACGCAGATTCCCAATATCGAAGGCCGCGTCTACCCCGACGTGCTGGCCGGCAGGTTGTATCCCCATGGCATCCCGATCTATCCCGAATCCGAGCTTCGGCGGCTAATCCGGGACCTGGACGTCGACCAGGTCGTGTTCGCTTACTCGGACATCAGCCACGAGCACGTCATGCACAAGGCGTCGGAAGTGCTGGCTGCGGGAGCCGACTTCAGGCTGATGGGCCTGAAGGCGACGCAGATCAAGTCGAACAAACCGGTCGTGTCGATCGGCGCTGTCCGCACGGGCTCGGGCAAGAGCCAGACGACGCGCCGCGTCACGCAGGTCCTGAAGGAGCTGGGCTACACGGTCGCCGCGATTCGCCACCCCATGCCGTACGGCAACCTCGTCAAGCAGACGGCGCAGCGCTTCGCCGACTAGGACGATCTGGACGAGTACGACTGCACGATCGAAGAGCGCGAGGAGTACGAACCGCACATCGATCGTGGCGTGACCGTGTTCGCCGGCGTCGACTACGGGCGCATTCTCGAGATGGCCGAGGGGGAAGCCGACATCCTCGTGTGGGACGGCGGCAACAACGACCTGCCCTTCTACAAGAGCGACCTGCACATCGTCGTCGTCGACCCACACCGGCCCGGCCACGAAACGACGTACCATCCCGGCGAAGCGAACCTGCGCGCGGCCGACGTCGTCGTGATCAACAAAATCGACACCGCCGATCGCAAGAACGTCGCCGCCGTGCGCGAGAGCGTCCATGCAGTCAATCCAACTGCGCAGATCGTCGACGGCGCATCGCCGATATTCGTCGACGATCCGGCGGCGATTCGCGGCAAGCGCGTGCTCGTGATCGAAGACGGCCCCACCCTCACCCACGGCGAAATGGCCTACGGCGCGGGCGTGATCGCCGCGCAGCGCTTCGGCGCGAAAGAGATCGTCGATCCGCGCCCCTACGCCGTCGGCTCGATCCTCGATACCTACCGGAAGTACCCGACGACCGGCAGCGTCCTCCCGGCGATGGGCTACGGCGAGCAGCAAACCAAAGAACTGGAAGAGACGATCAACCGCACGCCCGCCGACATGATCATTGTCGCCACGCCGATCGATCTGCGCCGCATTGTCACCATCAAGCTGCCGAGCCAGCGCGTGCGCTACGAGCTGCAGGAGATCGGGCAGCCAACGCTGAGGGATATTCTGAGCGCAAAGTTTGGGAAGAAGCAATGAGACTTCCGAACCGCGAGCGTGCTGTGATCGCGCCCGACAAACTCGTCGAATATCTGCTCAATGTTGAGCACGAGCGCGGTGGCACGAAAGCACGCCTGCTCGCCGAATTCGGGTATAATCAAGACAATTGGCGTCAACTGGATATGGATATTCGGCGATTTCATTTGGACGCCGAAGTGGATGAGATGCGAAGAACCCTGTACGGTGTGCGCTATGAAATCCGCGCCCCACTGGAAACGCCCAGCGGTCGGACACTCACGATCCGAACCATCTGGCAGATCGATACAGGCACGGATATGCCGCGACTGATTACGCTCTTCCCTGACTGAGCGGAAGGTGGCGAGATGTCATTTGAGTTCTACAAAGACGTGGTGCTGATGCGCGACGTGCCCGAAGAAAACCTGCGCGCGGGAGATGTCGGCACCGTTGTCGAGCGACACGAGATCCCGGGCCTCGAAGTCGGTTACAGCGTCGAGTTTTTCGACATGCTCGGTCACACGCTGGCGGTCGTGACCCTGCCCGCCAGCGCGCTTCGCGCGCCGACCCACGCAGATAGACCCGCCGTGCGAACGGAACGGGTTCCGGCCTGACAACCTCTCGACTGCACCATCACCCATCATTCCGCTACGGTCGGACGCTCCGCGCCCGCCGCCGGCACACGAGGAGTTGAAATGTCCAATATACCGGCCAACCTACTGAACAACCCTAGTTTTGAAGAGGGGTATTACTACCATAATCGCGTGCCAGAACTGGCGATGCCGAACGAGTGGACTTTCTGGTTTGCGCCTTCAGATGAGCCTAAGCTGGAGAGGCAGGACGATGCATGGGCGCGGCCAGAGACGGTAGTCTGGAACAGAGGGGATGCCCCTGAGCAGGAGAAAGACCTGTTCTTCCTGGATGGCATCTATTGCTTCAAGTGCTTCGGGGCGTGGCGACCCATTTGGTGGAAGTTGATGCAGGCGGTGACGGGCCTGACGCCCCAGGCGCCCTATCGTTTCACGGTGCCCATCTTCCCCGACCTGGTGATGCGATACGAGGGCCGGAACAAAGTGTTCGCGGATGACATGCTGGCGGGTGAACACAGGCTCATCGCCAGGTCGGGAGGGCAGGTGTGTGAGACCGGCTGGCTGAACGGCAACCAGGTGCCCTTTGGGCGGTATACCCACTTCACTCTCGACTTCGCGCCGCCGGACAGTGACGTTGAGCTCACGGTCGAGGTTCGCGGGCGTTGGGGGCTGAAGAACAACGGCTGGTTCATGGACAAGTTGGAACTGGCGGCTGTGACTCAGCCGCCACCGGAGCCGGTTGACGTAGCCAAGCGGCTGCGAGAGGTAGCGGCTGAGTTGAATGAGTTAGCGGATCGGGTGAGAGCCGCATAACCATCAAAGAAGCCGTCGTCAATCACGACCAACAAGTGCCCTATCGCCTCATCCGCTGCAACGGCGATCTCTCCGTCGGCGAGGCTGGCGCAGCAACCTGCTCGTCGAGGGCGATAACCTGCACGCGCTCAGAGCGCTGCTGCCTTACTACCGCACGCCTCCTTCCAGCAGCCGCAGGGTGACGTAGACGCGCGGATGTCGCACGTTCGATAATCGTCGCCCCCCGAACCGCGAGTGCCCCCACAACCGAAGCCCAGGTGTAAGATGGTGTAAAATGGTGTCCAAAAGCGACGTTTGACCGAAGGGGCAGTGTATGCTATATCTCAAGCGTCTTCAAGCAAGGAGAAGAAGATGAGTGAAATCGTGACGCTCGAACTTCCAGAGAAGGTGACACTGCGCGCCAAAGAGATGGCCGCTCGCACACGCCGCCGCGTAGAAGACGTGTTGGTCGAGTGGCTTGATCGCGCCGCGGCCGAGCCGCCGGTGGAATCCCTGCCCGATGATCAGGTTCTTGTGTTGTGTGATCTGCAGATGGATGGTGAGCAGCAAAAGGAACTGAGCGATCTGCTGGCCCGCAACCGAGAAGGTCAGCTCAACCAGGCGGATCACGAACGCCTTGAGAAACTGATGCTCATCTACCGGCGTGGCCTGGTGCGCAAAGCGCAGGCCCTTAAGGTCGCCGTGGAACGCGGCTTGCGACCGCCTCTGAACTGACGGTGATGGCGCGCCCATATATCTCCGCAGAGGCTGAGCAGCGTGTCCGTACAGCCACTCGCAATCGTTGTGGTTATTGCTTGAGTCCTCAACATCTGGTGATGGCTCGCCTGGAAATCGAGCACATTGTTCCTCTCGCCAAGGGGGGCAGTAACGATGAATCTAAGCAGTGGACTTTGGTACGCCGTGAAAGCTCGACGGCCAAGTATTGTCAGATCAGTTAGGTGGTGCTAGAATGGTCATTGTGAAATCCTGAGGAGAGTTTGCCATGAGCACGACCGCAACTGAAGCCGCTATTATCATCAACCTGACCGATCTCGAAAATCTGATCCGTCGTGTCGTGCGCGAAGCGGTGCGGGAAGAACTCACGCGTTTACTGCGCACGCCCGATCGCTCAGTTCTCGACTATTGGGAGCATGAAGGACCGGATGACCCAGCCGGCGACGAACAGCTACTCGCTGAAGCGCTGACGCTGATACAGCAGTATGAGAAGAACCCGGAAGGCTGGAAGACGTTAGAGGTTTTTGAGGCCGAGCTTGCTGAGGCTGAGGCCACGCATGAGTTACCGGGTTGAAATTTCGCCGGATGCGCAGAGGGAGATTAAGGCGTTATCCGGCAATGTGCGTGCCCAAGCTCTCAAGTTACTCCGCAGCCTGAGTGAAAACCCTCGCCTCCCCCGCGCCAAGGAGTTGCGCGACAAGCCGAGTGTCTATCGAATTTGGCTGGCGAGAAAGTGGCGTATCGTCTACAAGATAGATGAGGACCCGAAGCGAATTCTCGTTTTGCGTGTGCGGCGGAAAGAGCAGATAGACTACGAGAGTTTATAAGGCCGGCAAGAACGCCCCGAACACGCGATTCCCGACCAGGCACCCTCGATGGCTCAACCTCACTCTCTCTGAGTCGACGTCGATCAGTTCCAACACCGACAGCCGCTCGACCTCTTGTCGATGCACTTCTCGCAAGTCCACGCCGAACCTCGTCGCGGACCACTCAAAACGCTGCTGTCGGCATAGTAGTCGGCCATCAGCGGCTCTCGCGCTCCTCGATGATCAGATCAGACAGCGGGCGCGGGGCAGAGAATCGGAGCGCCAGCTCTTCCCGCTGCTCATCTGAGAGAATGTCCGCCGTCGAAATGCTGGGCGAGGCAGGCAGGCTCAACCCCGCCGCGAGCAACACCTCTCTAACCCGTCCACGATGCGCAGTGGCATCGTCGGGCGCGGATACCTGTTGGACCTGAATCTGCACTCGGGCATGTTCGGGCAAGCTCAGGGGCGTCAAGGGCGGAGACGCGTGAGGCAAGCCCACGGGCGCCCCCCGCTTTTCACCCTCGTCAAATCAGGTACAATTCACGCATAGTCAGGGGAAAAAGATATGACCGATCCGCTCAGACTGATGTGCGTCCTCGCCCATCCTGACGACGAGTCGCTCGGCACGGGCGGCATTCTGGCGAAATACGCCGCCGAAGGGGTGGAAACTTTCGTCGTCACCGCCACGCGCGGCGAGCGCGGCTGGTGGGGCGACGAGAAGGATTACCCCGGCGTAGAGGGTCTGGGCAAGATCCGCGAAGCCGAGCTGCTCGCAGCGGCGAAGGTGCTCGGCGTGCGGCGAGTCGACTTTCTCGATTACGTCGACGGCGACCTCGACCAGGCCAATCCGGCTGAGGCGATTGCCAAGATCGTCAGCCCTATCCGGCGCGAGAAGCCGCACGTCGTGATTACGTTCGATCCCGTTGGAGCGTACGGTCACCCTGATCACATCGCCATCTGCCAGTTCACCAACGCCGCGATCGTGTCGGCTGCTGATCCCGCCTACGTCGATCCGGCCCATTTGCCCCCGCACCGCGTCTCCAAGCTGTACTACATGGCCGATACGCAGGCGCTCATCGACGCCTACGTCGCAGTCTTCGGCGACGTGGTCATGACCATTGACGGCGTCGAGCGCCGGCCCGGGGCGTGGCCGGATTGGGCGGTTACCAGCCGAATCGATTGCACGGCGCATTGGCCCACCGTATGGCAGGCGATCGCGTGCCACCGGTCGCAGTTGCCCGGATACAGCCATATCAAGCAATGGGTTGACTCCCATGACCCAGGCGTGTTCGGTCACCAGACTTACTATCGCGCGTTCAGCGTGATCAACGGCGGGCGGCGCGTCGAGACCGATTTGTTCGAGGGGCTGCGCTGACCGATGGGCCACGTTCTTCATCTGGCGCCTGCCCAGTATTTCCAGGCGATCCCACCGGACAGGCCCTATCTGCCTATTGACTACGAGCGTGATGGATTCGTACACTGCATTCAGCACAGCCCTGATGCCATCATCGATGTCGTCGGCGTGCGACGTGACGCGCAGGGTACGTTTACGGGATACGAGCGTGAGTTGGACTGACGTGGAGGTGAAGTTGCATGCTTAAGAATTCCAGCCTGGGTTGCGCTGTGCAGCTCGGCGTTTTTGCCGTGATCGTGATCGGCGGTCTGACGATCGTGCAGGCGCTGCTCGGCGCGCCGGGGACGCTCATCGAGGCGTTACAGCCGCCGCCGCCTACGCCGACGACGATCGTCCTGCCGCCCGTGCTCGAAGTGATCAACAGGCAGCCGAAGCTGCAATCGACGAGCTACTACCTTTCGACGGTTGCGGAGGCCAGGCAAACCGTCGGGCTGCTCCAGCAGGAGCAGAAAGTCGTCCTGGTGGCCTGCGGCAAAGTGACGGCGGGCATCGACTTGAGCAAAATCACCGAAGCCCACATTCGCACGAATGGAGCAAACGTCGTGATCGCGCTGCCGCCCGTCGAGGTCTTCGACGCCTCGCTCATCGAAGGCGGCACTGAGCCGTGCACCTACGTCGCTTTTCGCACGGACGGCATCCTGCTCGAGGCGGCCAGAGACCTGGAGACGGAGGCGCGCCGAAAGTCGGTCGAGCAGTTCCACCAGTCGGCGCTCGATCAAGGCATACTCGCAGAAGCAGGAGAAAAGGCCAGGGCCGAGCTGCGCCGGCTGTTGACGCTCGTGGGCTACCAGTCGGTCGAGTTTACGCCATAGCGCGTGTTCCGGCCGGAACCAACAGATCAACCACGGATGACACGGACGCTCCGCGCACAGATGTTCAGACTAGGCTATCCGTGACATCCGTGTAATCCGTGGTGAACAGTCTTCGAGGCCGGTGCAGTTTCAGCACCATAGGACATGGGATGCGCGAAGTAGCCATCATTGGCGTCGGTCAAACGCCGGTCGCCGAGCACTGGGACAAATCGCTGGTCGATCTGGCAAGTGAGGCGATACGGGCCGCGCTGAACGACGCAGGACTCGATCGGGCAGACGCGCTATATGCCGGCAACATGATGTCGGGCACGGTGAGCCGCCAGTCGACGCCCGGCGCGCTGATCGCCGGCCGGGCAAGGCTCGGCGTAGCCGAGTCCATAAAAGTGGACACGGCCTGCAGCTCCGGCGCGTCGGCGCTGCGGCTGGGATTGAGCGCCGTCGCCTCAGGGGAAATCGGCGTTGCCGTCGTGGCCGGCGTCGAGAAGATGACGGACGCCGTCGGCGGCGAAGTCACCGCCGCGCTGGCGTCTGCCGCCGATGCGGACTTCGAGGCCGCGATGGGCACGTCGTTCGTCGCCATCAATGCGCTGCTCATGCGGCGCTACATGGAAGTGCATGGCTGGAAGCACGCCGACTTCGCGCCGTTCTCGATCAACGCACATGCTAACGCCCGGCACAATCCCTACGCCCGGCTCCGCAATCCAATCGACGAGAAGCAGCACAGCCGCGCACGCATGGTCGCCGACCCGATCAACCTGCTCGACGTCTCACCGACCGGCGACGGCGCGGCGGCGGCAGTCATCGTCCCCGTCGAACGTGCCGGCAAATATCGGAGCGGTGGGCCTCTCGTCACCATCGCCGCTTCGGCGGCCGCCACCGATTCGATCGCGCTGCACGACCGATACGACACGCTCGAGCTGGCCGCCGCGCGGCAATCAGCAGAGCGCGCCTACGCCCAGGCGGGTCTCAGCCCGGCTGACGTCGACGTGTTCGAGCTGCACGACGCCTTCAGCATTATGGCGGCGCTGTCGCTCGAAGCGGCCGGCTTCGCCGAACCAGGTCAGGGGCCGCGGCTTGGGCTGGACGATCAGATCGGCCCGCGCAGCAAAGTCCCAATCGCCACGATGGGCGGCCTGAAAGCGCGCGGGCATCCGGTCGGTGCAACGGGGATGTATCAGATCGTCGAGCTATACCTGCAGCTTACCGGCCGAGCCGGCGAAACACAGGTACCCGGCGCGAAAATCGGCATGGCGCAGAATATCGGGGGATCGGGCGCGTCCGTGGTCACGCACATTCTGCGCGCCGGATAAGGCCCGCAGGGCATCTTCACTCCATAAAACCACCCTCCCGAAATTCAAACATCCCCGACGTGCGTAATTCTGGTTGACACTCACCGCTAATGTGATATAATGTTATTGCATCTATTTGCAACAACGAATCATCGCATGACACACCACACTATGGATTACCCCGCTCTGATGCGGAAACGCGGCTTCCGGGTGACGCCGCAGCGGCAGGTCATCCTCGACGCGATCTGCGAAGGCGGCGGCCACACCACCCCCGAGGAAATCTACCGACGTGTGCACGCCAAAGCGCCCGCCATCAACCGCGCGACCGTCTATCGCACGCTCGATTTCCTGTGCGAGCTGCGCCTAGTCGTCGCCATGCGCGTCGGCGGCCAGACGTATTACGAGATTGCCGGCGAGAGACCGCATCACCATCTCGTCTGCCGCTCGTGTGGAGCGATAGTCCAATTGGACAGTACACTGCTGGAAGGGCTTGTCGTGTCGATCGACAAGAAGCATCATTTCTACGTCGATATGGATCACGTGGGCCTGTTCGGTCTGTGCGAAGATTGCCGCCGCGCCGAGGCCGGACGCGAGTCATAAATCGATCCCAATGGGACGAGGGAGGATTCGCCATGTTGTTTCTGCCGGTTCAATCGCCGCCCCAACTGCACATTCCCGACGGCTTCCTGAGCGTGCCGGTCGCCGCCGCAGGCTGGATCGTCGCCGCTATTTGTATCGGATACGCCCTACTGAAGACGCGCGGCCAGCTCGGCGAGAAACAGATTCCACTCATGGGCGTCCTGGCCGCGTTCATCTTCGCGGCGCAGGCGCTGAATTTCCCGGTCGCGGGAGGCACGTCGGGGCACTTGCTCGGCGCGACGCTCGCCGCGATCGTCGTCGGCCCGTGGGCGGCCATGCTGATCATGACCAGTGTGATCGGGCTGCAAGCAATTCTCTTCCAGGACGGCGGCTTGCTGTCGCTTGGCTGGAACATCGTCAACATGGGCATTCTCGGGGCTTTCACCGGATACGGCGTGTATCAGTTCGCGCGGCGGGTTACAGGGGACGGCCGCGCGAACTGA
>Ga0209641_10000070_pt1 | contig 71180 bp, 89 predicted proteins | sample RifCSP16_1_FD_184022 | JGI IMG/M metagenome (GOLD analysis project Ga0209641, IMG submission 184022) | Soil microbial communities from Rifle, Colorado - Rifle CSP2_sed 16_1 (SPAdes) (version 2) | ecosystem: Environmental > Terrestrial > Deep subsurface > Rock core/Sediment | place: Rifle... | reverse complement strand
AATCTGCGCTTTCCGAAACCACGTGCTTGTTGGTAATCAAAAGACCATCTGCGGATACCACAAAACCCGTTCCGATTCCCGATTCCTGAGTTTGCCTTTGGGGCAGTCCAAAAGGTGACAATACCGAACTGTTTTTGATAGCAATCGAAACTACAGAAGGCGAAACTTTATCGACAACATCGATAACTACTGATTCTTCCTCAACAACTTTTTGGTTTTGGAATACCTGACCAGTCTCATCAAGTGCAGATTTGCCAAAATCGCGGCCAATTAGTCTTAAACCGACAACGGTAACGACAACGCCAACTGCAAAAACTAAAACAAAAGATGTCAGTTTTTTAAAGTTAAAAACCATCATTTTCTAAAACTCTTCAAGCGCGCGGTCTAATTGCGGATCTTCCTGGGCCTTCCTTTGTTCTTTTGAGATTGTAACTTCGACATCGGGTGTAATCCCCTCACCGTGAATCGAATTTCCCTTGGGTGTTAGCCATTTGGCAACGGTTATATGAAGACCGGCGCCGCCTGGCAAATCGACAACATCCTGCACCGTGCCCTTACCAAACGACTTTTTACCAATTATTTTTCCCCTGTCTTTATCTTGAATGGCGCCTGCAAAAATTTCGGCAGCAGATGCCGAACCTTCATTGACCAAAACCACAAGCTTAGTTTTTGGCATTTTTCCGTTTCTTGACGCCGCCAGTGATTCAACTGAACCGTCCGCCGCTTCCTGCTTAACTATCGTTCCCCCGACAAACTCGCTTGCCAGATAAACGGACGAGGAAAGCAAACCTCCGGGATTATTGCGCATATCGACAATCACGCCTTTTGGCTTTCTTTCCAAGGATTGCGCAACCGCTTCATCCCATTCGCTGTTGGTTTTGTCTCCGAATCGTGAAACTTTAATTAAGGCAACTTCGCCACCGTCTGTATTTTTAAATTCCACATCAACGCTTCTGACTGCGATTTTCGCCCGCTCAATCTCAACCTCGTAAGTTTCGCTTTCACCCTCATGGCTTAACAAAAGCTTTACTTTTGACCCCGCGGGGCCTCTTATCAAATCAACCGCCTCAGGCAGCGTGATATCAAGGGTATCCTTGTCGTCTATTTTTAAAATTAAGTCCCGCGCCAGAAGCCCGGCTGTCTCTGCAGGGGTCCCTTTTAAAGGAGCGATGACAACAAGCCGGTTATCCTCATTAAAACCAATCTGAATACCTACGCCTTCATAACTTCCGGCCAGCTCGTCTTTGACCGCTTCATTCTGGTCCGGGTTCAAAAAAGCGGTGTACGGGTCGCCAAGCGACCTGACCATGCCGGAAATTGCCCCGTAAAGAAGTTTCTTACTTTCGAATGCGTTCTTGTCGATATAGGATTTGGGCAAAGTTTCCCAAACATTCCAAAACAGTGAAAAATCTACATTCTGGTTTGCCGGAGGCAGACTATTGGTAACCGTAATTTGCGGGACAAAACCGCGTCTTTCAACCGAAATCTTCTTTTGCCCAACAGCAAAACCGATTGCAAAAAATACAATGGCAACAATAAAAAACTGAATGAAAAAATTAAAAAAAGGGCTTACTGTAACTTTCTTCTGCAAAGCCATCTTTAAAGTCTGCCTTTTTTGAAACTTATCTTTGCGCAAAAGGCAAAAGCGCTACATATCTTGCACGTTTAACGCTTCTTGTCAGCTGTCTCTGATGCTTGGCGCAAACTCCCGTCCTTGCCCTGCCGTGTATTTTGCCTCTTTCGGAAACATACTTTTTCAAAAGAGGTACGTCCTTATAATCAACAATTGCCTCAGAGACGCAAACCGGGCACTTTCTAAACTTTGGTCTTCTTCTTTGAAAAGGCATTTTGAATTTAAAAGGGTAAATCGTCCAGGTCTACTTTTTCATCTTCCTTATCATCCGACTGACTTTTTTGGACTTCCTCCTTGGGCTTTTTTAAATCTTTGGCTTTTGTCTTGCCTTTTTTTTCTTTTGGCTCTTTTTCTTCTTCGGAAGTTTTCGGTTCTTCGACTTTACCGCTGGGCTCATCCACATGATATTCCTCTGCGTGGCCTTCTTCAAAAGATCTTTTTGAATCCAAAATCCTCATGTCGTCAATCACAACTTCAGTCGTCTGCTTGGACTGGCCGTCCGGCGTTTCCCATGATCTTGTCTGCAGTCTGCCTTCCACATAGACTTTGCGGCCCTTGGCAAGAAGTTGTGAACATAATTCTGCCAGTTTATTCCATGAAACGATCCTTATAAATTCCGTCTCTTCTTTCTTGGTGCCGTCTGCTGATGTATAGGAACGATTGGTTGCAACACTAAAAGTACAAACCGCCGCTCCCGATGGGGTGTATCGCAATTCAGGATCTCGGGTGAGATTGCCTATCAGTAATACTTTGTTGAGTGATGCTCGTGATGCCATGTCAATTGTCAGATGTTAACTGTTATTTCTTCTTCTTTCCTTTCACTTTTGTTTTTGCCTTTACAACTTTAGTCTCTTTCTTTTTTGCCAGTGTTTTTTTAACCTTTGCAGCGCTTTTTGGAGAAGTGACGGTTTTGACTGTAACTTTTGCAGATCTTTCCTCCTCTTGCTGTGCGGTCCTCTTTTGCTTTTGCGCAAGCTCCTTTGCTTTCTTGGCAATTACAAGATACCTCAAAACCGCTTCCTGCTCAAGTCTTATCTTATTTGCGATTCCTTTGATCCCATCACCTTCAGCGTCAAAATAAAACAAAAAATAATCGGCCTCCTTTTGTTTTTTGATAGGATATGCAAGCTCTTTTCTGCCAAGCTTTTCAACCTTAACGTTTTGTGCTTTTGCATCCTCAATAAACTTTTCGATTTTTTTGGCGGTTGCGTCCGCATCTGCTTTTGGATTTATAACCGCCATTAACTCATAAACCATGGTTTTAGTTATTAAAACCCCCGACCGGGGGTAGCAAAAATCATATCAAATACTGAACTTAAATTCTACTACCTGACCGTCCTCGATGATATCCTTCTTGCCGACAGTCTTAACCAACCCTTTTTCCTTTGCCTTTTGCCAGCCGCCTGCCTCGACAAATTTCTCAAAGGCAATAACATCGGCTGCAATAAAACCGCGCTCAAAATCGCCGTGGATAACGCCGGCTGCTTCAGGAGCCAGAGTTCCCTCTTCAATCGTCCACGCCCTAACTTCCTTTGCTCCTGCCGTCAAAAATGTCGCAAGCCCTAAAACCTCATATGCCTTTTTGATAAGTTTCTCAAGCCCGGATTCGCCAATGCCCAACTCTTTTGAGTATGCTCTCTGCTCGTCCTCGGCAAGCTCCGCAAATTCCTCTTCCAGCTTTGCGCAAATTCTTATCGCCCCATCTACGGAAACTTCCTTATTTAAATCTGCCTCGTCAGAATTCAAAACGACTATGAATTTTTTGGCAGAAAGCAAAGCGAGGTCTTTTATTTTTTCAAGCTCGCCAAAATCCAAAATTTCGGCAAGCCATTTGCCTGCCTCAACCAGCTTTTTAGCCTTTTCCAGAATTTCCAGAACCATTCTTTTAGGATCATTTTGTCCCGCGGTCTTAAGTTCTTTTTCAAGACTCCCTAGCCTCTTGTCCAAAGTTTCCAAGTCTTTCAAAAGAAGCTCGGACCTTAAAATTTCCAGGTCGCCATTTGGGTCTTGCCCTGTTTTTATAATATCTGGATTTTTAAAATCGCGAAGGACAAAAACGATGGCGTCTGTCTCGCGGATATGGGACAAAAACTGGTTGCCCAAACCTTCCCCTTTATGCGCGCCTTTTACCAGTCCTGCTATGTCAACGAATTTAACAATGGCCGGAATAATTTTAAAATTTTCCAAAAGACCTTCCGATTTTTCGACAACGTCAGCTAAAACATCGAGTCTGTCATCCGGAACATCCACAACCCCGACATTCGGTTCAATTGTGGTGAACGGAAAATTTGCGGCATTGGCAACCTGTTTTTTTAAAAGAGCGTTAAATAACGTAGACTTGCCAACATTAGGAAGACCAACTATCCCAACCTCTAACACTTCAATCAACTCCCTTATTTAATTGGTACATTATTTTCAATACCAGTCTTAATTTTTCGCACATAATCGCTTTGGTCTCTCTCGTAAACTTCACTGACGATTTTTACCGCTTTCTCCTTATTACCTAAGGCGTATTCAGACATGGCAAGAATTGTAGGCAAGTAAGTATCCTTAGGATATCTATCTATTCCGTCTTCAGCTAATTCCTTTGCACGAATCGGATTTTCATCATGAAAAAGCTCTATTCGCGCAAGGGCCCCGAATGGTTTGGTATCATCATCATTACTACTGATTTCAATAGACTTTCGATAGTAGAGCTTAGAATTTTCATACTCTTGCCTCTTCTCGTAATAATAACCTAAATTAGTATATGGAGGGCCATAATTTGAATTTAACTGAATTGATCTTTTAATGTGCGCCGCTGCATTTTCAAGATCACCTTTCTGCAACAATATAGCCCCATACATATTTTCTAATGAGTAATTATCTTTTGAAACGTTAAGATCGTGGCTGTATAACGTTTCTTTATCCTTCCAATCAAAACTTCTTACAATTGTGCGGAGCGAATATGCTGGCAGTAAAATTAATAAAATAATCGTAATTGCAATCTTATTACTCTTCAACAAATTAAAAACTTTGCTTTTTTCAAATTGACTTATAATGACACCAAGCATCCCTAGTAGACCTACAAAAGTAAAGTAAAACCATCTATCTGCAACTGTCATATCTGCTGTAAAAAATATTTGACTGTGGAAAAAAAGACCCAAGAAAAACCAAAAAGAAAAAAAGATGAATGACTTCAGAAAGTTACTTTTACCCTTAAAGAGGGTCCATAATTCAAAGACGAAAATCATAAACAGAGCAATTAGTACAATTAAGGGAAAGAAAAAAGTGCTGAAGGAAATGCCATTAGTTTCCCAATGATTATTAATTGATAAATTTTGAGGGTAAATAAATGTAAATATGTAATAAAAAAGAATGGAAGGAGTAGAAATTAATCTATTCAAGAAGGAAGATTGCATTATCGCCGATGGTGTTAAATAAGCATAAATGTTTTGAACCGAAACTAAACGGAACAAAATATAAAATACTTGTGAAACAAGTAATGTCAAGTTAAAAACACTGATTCTTGCTTTATTAAAAAATGCCAAATACACAAAACAAATAATCACAAAAAGATAGCCTGTCTCCTTCGACAATAAAGATAAAAGCAACGTAAAACCTACCAGAAAATAAGTCTTAAATGACCATTCTTTACCATTTGAATCTTTTACCAAAATCAATAAAGCAAGCAATCCAAAAAACACAAACAAAGTATCTTGTAATGCAGAAATATAGCCAACCGATTCATAATTTATTGGATGGACTAAAAAAAGCAGAGAAAGAATCAGAGCCAGTTCAGACTTAAAAAAGGTCCGGAAAAGTATAAATAAAATTATAGAGTTTGCTATATGCAAACTGACCTGGACGATATGATAACCAAAGGGATTTTCTTTAAATAATAGGTGAATAAAAGAAAAAAATACATACATTATTGGTTTATAGTAAACACTCATAACATTCTCACTGCCCACAAACGCTGCACTGGACGTGAATATGTCAAAAAGTTTAAAAGTCCTTACCGCCTGATAGTCAATTATTTGGGGGATATTATCCCAAACGAATCCATTCAATAGCGTTTTAAAATAAACAATAATTCCAACACCAACCAACAGCAAAATTGTCTTTATTGGAGATAGTCTGAACCTCAAATTTATCATTTTAGTAATGATATCAAAGTTTCAGAAAGGTAACATCGAAGCGTCGAATTAAATAGGTACTCTACTGGTCACAATCCTACCGAGAGTATCTCTCTCAATGATTATTCTCTCTTTTCTCAATTTTGGGAGTCTGAATTTGATCTCAAACGGGATATAGCCAGCCACAGAATGTTCATTTATGTTCTAACTATCCCTATTTTTAAATTCATCTGAGACAGTGTAACAAATTACTAGAAAATGATACCTTATCTCGTTTATCCTGAGTAAAATCGAAAGGGGGTGAATTATCTCCTAGTTCAAAGCAGGAGTAAAAATAATTTTTTCCATTGGATCTGGCTTGTACAGATTATTTCGATTAGGCAATTCAATTGTTTTTTCTGGACTGCTATAGTCAAATGTGATGAAATTAAATGCGGGTAACCCATCCGGGAAAGTAATACGTCCGACAAAGTCCACATTTTTCATAGGTATAGCTTGTTTTGGACAAACATATAGATCACCCTCGTCTCCATTTAGAGTGCAAGCCGTGCTCATCCAGTAATATTTTGGGTCAATAAGATTGATAATTTCAATTTTACGGTCTACGAAATTAACACCCATCTCTTTCGCTTGAATATATGCTGGATCTACCTTACCAAAATAGAGCAAGAATACATAAAGATCCATATAACTTCCAAAAACTATTTTCTCATATTTCCCACTTTCACGATTAACAAAGCGGACCATCTCCTCCATTCCTGCATCCCGCTCCCAAGGACTGAACATTCTTTTGTGGTTAACAAAAAGGTGTAAGAAATAAACGTAGTTTGCCAAATAAACAGCGATTATCAAAAGCACGACGGAGGTAGAATACCGTTTGCCAAACTTGTCCAATACAAGCGAAATTCCGATGCCAATGATCATCGCAAATCCAACTGAAGAAATTAGATTTCTCATAGCACTTGGTGTGTCGACCGTGAAAGCAGAAGCGACAGGCGCTGCTCCTACCCAAAGAAGCGGGAAAGAGCGATTTCGACCAGTTATGTATAAAATACCTATCAGTCCCATTATCAAAAATGGTAAATCGATTAGGAGTAAATGGCCCATATACGGAGTAGAATTAGGCGTAGACTTCAAATCGCCGGTGAAAAATAAATATGTAAAATCGAAGTGGGCAACGTAGTTTCTAGTAAAAAGCTTTCCGGCCTCAATGGCTTTATTGTGAAATATCCTTGTAATAATTGGTTTTTCATCCAAGTCCTGAGAAATCTGTTGCTTTAGGTTAACGATAATTTCCCCTGAATTCTGTAAACCTACGTCTTTCACACGTGTCGACCCCGTAGCATTGACAACAAACAACCAAGACATAGCAAGAATCGCAAGGGCAAAAAACGACATTGCTTTCTGCTTCGAATTCCACTTTAGGATTATGCAGAAGTTAATGGCTGAAATAGAGGTTAGAATTAGCGGAGTAAAGATAAATTGAGTCCTATAAGTAAAAATAGCAATTACAAAAAACACTAAACACAAAATGAGCCTCGTTTTAGTCCATTTACTAACTAGCTTTATAAGAAAAAAAGTTGCAACCACAGCAACAAACGTGGCAATCGTAGTTTCATTGGCCGCCCTCGAAAAAAGTACATGCCATGGCGAGATGGCAAGCGATATCGCACTGAGAAATCCGATTCGTGGCCCAAATAACTCCTTTGAAAGGAAAAACAGCGCAATGGGTGTAAGAGCTCCAAATAGAGCAGTTGGAAATCTAACCCAAAAATCCGAAAGCCCAAAAATGCCCATAAAAGGTACGTCAGTATAAATAACTGTTGGCAACTTAAAATCCCCCAAAGACTCAAAAATAAAGGGAAACGGCCGTCCAAACTCGTCCTTGGCAGTTTTTGCAATAGAAAATGCATTATATCCAATGGAAACCTCATCCCGGTGCATACCTTGAGGCACTTTGGAAAGACCGATAAATCTTGATCCAAAACTGATTAAAATTATTGTAAACAGAAGAAGCTTAAGGATATAACTTTCCTTACGATCAGCTTTTTTAAAACTTTTACTCTTTACCATTTAAAATATTAAAACGGTCAATTATTGCCTGGACAATTTTATTTTCCGGACTTTACTCGAAAGAATTCTACAAAACTCATCTCTGCCGAAAATTATACGATCTTTTCTCAATTTCGGCAGATTAAATTTTAACTCAAATGGCATCAGCCTGTGATCAGAATGTCTGTTTATGTCCCAACTATCCCAACCGAAAGATTCATGGAGAAAGTATATCAAAGAAAAACTGTAGTTAAAAAGTTTATCCAGAGTAAAACCGAAGGGCAAAGTGCTGCAAATTTGATATCATTAGCTTGTGATTATTACAAAGAAAAAGCCTTACACCAAAGAGGAGATCGGGAAACTTTCCGAGGAGTTTGAAACTTATATAAAAACAGTAATCGACATAGATAAAAAAATCTGCTGTGCCGGAGCAAACAGACATTTTGAAAATGAAGCAATTTTATTAAAAGATGGCTCCAAGCAAAAAGGTCTTTGGGGCGGTGGCATCGACCTTAAGACACTCGCAATCGACAACAATTCAATGATAAACATAAGGCCAAACGACAAAAATCTTTCAAACGAAATACAGGATCCTGAAACGAGAAAAAAGTTCGAAAATTTAATGAAATATTTTTTTGGAGTCCTGTTTTAAATGGATAAAATCACCCTTCTTTCACTTTCTATGGACTTAAAAAGGATAACCCAGTCAATTCAAAAAGGATCACAGAAAAATGCCGGACGTTTTTCCCTCGAAGCCAAAAAATGGCTAAATGAATCAAAGAAAACAAAAGACGGCTATCTTAGAAAACTGCTTATCAAAATAGAAAAAACTCTAGGACGCAAAAACGATCTCAAAAAAGCCGAAGACTGCCTTATGTACTCCGTTTTAATCCAAAACCAGGCAATATATACGGGAAGAAATAATCCTCAAAGCTTATAAGATGAAAATTAACGGGGCGTGGCATAAGAAAAACAAGATGCCCAAAAACGCAAACCTTGAGCAAAGAATAAAATGGCACGTTGAGCATCACCAAAACTGCAACTGCCGCGAAATCCCTCCCTCAATTCAAAAAGAAATAAAAGAATCCCGGAGTTAAAAAGTTTATCCTGAGTAAAATCGAAGGGCAAAAATCCTACGCTCAAATGAGGCAGAAATCAAATTTTGAAAAAACTATTTTCGCTTCTTGGAGTGTTTTTTTAACCACGAGGCAATTTGGCCAAGGGCTAACTTTTTAGATTCAATGTCCAGTGTAAAGTTTACTTTCTCCTTTTGGGTTGCTTTAACTTCAAACCCGTTTATATAAAGAAATCTCTCGCAAACTGCAAGAGCAGTTCTTTTGTTGCCATCCAAAAACGGATGGTTCAAAAGCAAAGAATGCGTCAGGGCAGAAACTTTATCAAAAATACCCGGATAAAGGTCTTGCCCGCCAAAACTTGCCTGCGGACGATGTATCGCTGAATGAAACAGCAAAAAATCCCGGACACCTTGCTTACCGCCCGCCGCTTCTATCACCATTTCGTGGATAACAAGAACGTCCTCCAGAGGCACAAATTTCGTTTTCATAGCTTACTTATTTGCAAGCTCTTCCAAAGCAGCTCTGTTTTTGGCAATGAAGTTTTTGGTCCAGGCAGCGATATCAGGAGAAAGGCCCTTGAAAGGGTTTTCGGAACCGGAAACGATTATTACGCCTGTCACCTCATCAAGTGTGACATGAACCTTATCTCCAGAAGAAAGCTTGGATTGCATGAGTATCTCCTTTGGCAAGGTAACGGCGGCAGAGTTGCCGACTTTAATAACTTTCTGTATCACATTAAACTCACCCCCTTGTTAGAACAGCCTAAATTAGGCTTTAGCCGATATAACAAATTACGTTTGTTAGAACAATATTATAACACAGAGAGGTAAAGGATTTGCTTACCTTGCTGGCTGTAGAAGACCGAAGATGTTGCCGTCCAAATCAAAGCATCGGGCGGAAAAACCAATACCTGGGACTTCCCTCTTTGGCATGATAACTTTTCCGCCGGCATCTTCAACTTTTTTCAGAGTTTCATCAATATCCTCAACCTCAACCGTGCAAACAAAAGCATTTTCCCCTTCGCCTTCCGCGCGCTTTGACGGCCTTTTAAACATGCCGCCGTTTATTGCGCCCGGCTCTTGGGGCATTCCCTTATCGTCAGTCCCAACCGTTTGTATAAGAACGTAGTCTGTTTCGCCTTCTACCCAAGTGAGAAACTTCCAGTCAAAAAGACTGGAATAAAACTTTTTGGCCCGTTCAAAATCACTGACGGCAATTTCAAAATGGATTACTTTATTCGTAGAGAAGCTCTGCTTATATCTCTGAGTGTTTTTGTCCATATTTTGACAACTACTTTAACTTATCACCCAACTTCCAGAAATAGCGGATTAAAACAACCAAAAGCGCCATTACCAAAACCCAAGTCACTAAGCAAAATAATCCCCAGAGAACAAAAAGCGACCCGTCGGCTCCTGCCATGAACATTCCTCTGTGGCCAATTCCCGCGCCTTTATCTGACCATGCGGCTGCATTAGTCGCTGAAGTTCCAACACCAAGGTTTGCTAAAGTTAACATCATTTTTTTCTCACCTCCCCGAGCATTTACATTGTACACAACCAAATCAAAATAGAGAAAAACCTTGATCTTTATGCCAAGGAAATTATGAAAATTGCAGTTATAAAAATAATCACCAAAGAATACAAAAGTGTGAAAGCCAAAATCGTCAATGCTTCCTTTATTTTATTTTTAACGAGTGCCAAATATGCAGGATAGCCAAACACCATAGTCCCTGTAATTGCTGCCGAAAAAACCAGCAGGATAAGCATAAAGAAAAACACGAAAAATCCCGAGCCCGAAGGTATTGCTTTGGTAAGAAAATTAAATAAAAGAGCAACAAGTCCGCAATAAACTGTTACACCAAGCGACTGGCAAAGACCAATTGTTGTAGGTTTTTCCTTTTCTAAAGCTTTAAACACGCACAAAGTCTACCTTTTTATAATACCCCTGTCAATTTAGAGTGAGAAAAATTAACAGCAACTGGAAGGGGTCTAATGGTGTATCAATGGATAATTAAGGGGTTCAGTATGTTTTCTAAAATCAAATCTTACTACTTGCGCAAACTGGTCACTCCTGACATCAATATCGTTAGGATCCTCAATTTTTAGAAATTTTCTAACAGGTTCCTGAATTTCGGGATCGTGCCAATGGTACAAAGGAATATTGGCCTGAAGAGATATTCCGAGACCATCTATTCTTTGATAATACAAGATAGAGATATTCATACCGATAGTATTCGGAACTTGAATTACTTCAGTCTTGATGAGTCTTGAGTTGCTTTTCTCAAATGGCCAACTTGGCCGACCAAATTCTACTGACATTATAGGTTCCTCAAACATTATTATATCACTTTGTGAAAAATTTTTATAGGTTATATCCTCAGGAGGATAATTACAAAATTAACGAGAACGGACCTTGTTTTTTCCCGGTTTATTTAATTTTTCTGGGGATGAATTCAATTAGACAGCCTGATTATGCCTTGTCTTCTGCTTACGCGAACAGACGGCTTCCTGCCATTCTGATCTTCCATAATTTTCTGCCTTACTTACGACTCGCTTTTTGTCCAGTTGCTTATTATAACCTGCTTTGTCTGATCTGGCGACATACTAGCCAAATCCGGATGAACTTCTGCCAAATGGCCTCTTGCCTCTTCCATCAATTTTGCCACAGCTTCATCGTCATTTTCGGCCTCTGCCGTAAAAGTAACGGGGTCGTGTCCTTGCGAACAAGTAAATGTATAAACCATTAATAATCACCCCCTGTCTGAAAAATTTGGAATGAAGGGCCAAAGTAACTCAAAAATTTCTTGTTGTCAATTATATGTTGTACCATTGAATAGAATTTATGGTACTTCGGGTTATTAAAAGAGACGGGTCTTTGGAGGATTTTGAAAAGGGCAAAATCGAAAGAGTAACAAAAGCCGCCGGGCTCTCTCAACAACAGGCAAAATACCTTGCCGAAAAAATTGAAAAATGGGTAAAATCAACCGGCCGGAACAAGATTACAACTTTGCAGATTCGGGATAAGATGGTGCCCCAGCTAAAAAAACTTAACAAGTTTGCATACAACGCTTTTGTCTGGTATCAGAAAACCAAAGAAGACGGGCTAAACTCCGGCGAGTCGGAATAACCCCTTTTTTGCACAAAGAGGTTAAAATATAGATTAATGGCTATCGAATCATTCAGCGTTCCTGTCGGTTCAAATATCATCCCTTTTGATTTACCGGCAACGGACGGTAAAAATTATTCCGCCGAATCCTTCAAGGAGGCAAAAGCTCTGGTTGTCGCCTTTTCCTGTAACCACTGCCCTTACGCCAAAGCCGCCTGGCCGCTTTTAATAAAACTGGCCGGTGAATTCAAAGATAAAGGTATCTCTTTTGTGGCTATTAACCCTAATGATGAAAATCAGTATCCCGAGGATAGTTTTTCCGAGATGAAAAAAAGAATCACAGATTGGAAAATCAACTTCCCCTATTTAAGAGACGAAACTCAAGAGGTCGCAAAAGCTTATAAAGCCGCCTGCACGCCGGATATTTATGTTTATGATGACAATCGAAAACTTTATTACCACGGCAGAATAAACGACAACTGGCAAAATCCAGAGAAAGTGACAAAAGAGGAATTGAAAGACGCCCTCGACTCGCTTCTTTTGGGCAATCCCCCGCCCCAGCCGCAGTATCCCTCTCTTGGCTGTTCAATAAAGTGGAAAGGATAACTCCCAATATATTGCCTGCAAACTGTCTGTTATGCTAAAAGTGTTAAATGATTCTTGTCTATATTATCCTTTTTACCCTAATCGGCAGTATTCTCTCTCTTTTTGGCAGCCTGTTTCTGCTCCTTAAGCAAAAAATCACCGAGGATTTTTCCCAAAAGCTGATAAGTTTTGCGGCCGGCGCCTTAATTGCCACTGCCTTTTTGGATCTATTGCCGGAAGCTGCCGAATTAAAAGAAGGCCCGCAAATTTTCTTATTTTCTTTACTTGGTTTTGTCTCCTTCTTCTTTGCCGAAAAATACATTAGATTATTCCATTACCATCATGGCCATGGAGAAAAACCGAGTACATTATTAGTGCTCGCAGGCGACGGCATCCATAATTTTGTCGACGGAGTGGCAATCGCGGTTGCCTTTTTGGTCAGCATTCCCCTTGGCATCGTCACAACGATTGCCGTTGCTTCTCACGAAATACCTCAGGAAATTGCCGATATGGGAGTACTTTTGGCAAACGGTCTCCCAAAAGCAAGGGCACTAATTTTTAATTTTCTTTCAGCAATTACCGCTTTGATTGGAGCAATCGCGGCGTTTTTGCTGGCAGGCAAATTAGAAGGATATCTATACATTTTTTTGGCAGTCGCTGCCGGGCATTTCATTTATATTGCCGCAAGCGATTTAATTCCGGAACTTCACGAAAAATCTCGCGGCAAAAGAGATATCGGCAGTATTTTGATTTTCGTTTTGGGAATTTTAACAATCTATTTATCAAGCCTTATTTTCGAAGGATAACGCATTTAGAAAATGATCGAATTTGCAACAAATCTCATAATCCAATTTATCGAAAATACCGGCTATTTCGGCGTTTTTATTTTAATGACCTTGGAATCGGCTTTAATCCCCATTCCTTCGGAAATAACCATGCCTTTTGCCGGATTTCTGGTCCAGCGCGGCGAACTTAATTTGGCACTGGTGATTTTGACAGGCGCCCTTGCCAATCTTTTCGGGTCTTTGATTGCTTACGGAGTTGGCTATTATCTGGAAGAGCACGTTATCTTAAAACATCTAAAAAATTGGGGCAAATACCTTCTTTTAACAACCACAGAATACGAACGGTCTCTTAGGTGGCTGAAAAAACACGGCGATGCGGTTGCCTTTTTTTCAAGAGTTCTGCCGGGTGTCAGAACGTTTATCTCGCTTCCTGCCGGCCTTTCAGAAATGAATATTTTCAAATTCTCAATCTACACTTTTTTGGGCTCTTTAATCTGGTCCTGGTTTTTAACCTATGTCGGAGTTTATTTTGGCGAAAACTGGCATGCGCTGGAGCCGTATTTTAGAAAATTCCAGATTGCGATTGTCGCAACTTTCATATTTTTGGCACTTATTTATTTAAATCACAAGCTTGAAATACTAGGCTTTTTCAAAAAAACAGACAGGAACGGAAAGGATTAGCCGACTCTCTCTTTCGCCAAAAGTACGACACCTATTGCACTGCCTACATGCGGTTTAACAAACATAGCACGCGGGCTGATTTTTTTACGGCAACTAGCGCAGTTAAGGAACAATCAATGGCTTTATTTTTTATACCGGGGATGGTATTGGTTCTTGCCTCTTTTTCGACAGGGTTGATTTTGGATTTGCGCACGGCGGATGACAATCTTTTCTGAACTGGCTAAAGAAAAAAACGTTAGTTTTTTGATGTGAAACGCAGTTCGACCTTGAGGTTAAGAGCATTTGCTAACCTTTTGATTAAAGCAAGCGAAGGGCTGGCATTTGCGTTTTCCAATCTCGAAATAACCGCCTGGCCAGTACCCATTCTCTTGGCTAATTCTTCCTGCGAAATATTTTTCTTAGCCCGTGCTTCAACAATAGCCCGTACAATTGCAAACTCCGGTTCAAGTTTTTCATATTCACGACGAAAAGCTGGGTCTTTCATAAGATCTGCCTTAAGTTTTTCGAACGGTATAGCTTTTGGTTTAGTCTTCATGAATACTCCTTCAATCTTCGCAGGGCTTTCTCTATCTTCTTTTTAGGTGTCTTCTGAGTCTTCTTTGAAAAGATATCGACAATTATTGCTTTATCTTTAACCGTTCCTAACAGTAAGCGCCATCTTCCAGACCGTAACTCCCATAGATTTACCCGCAATTTCTTTAAGTAAGGCTCAGTTAGAACAAATCCGTAATCTTGAAATAACTCTATTAACTTAACTACCCGTGAATTATCTTTCTTATCCAAAGAGCGTATTTCTTTATCTACTCTTGGGTCATTGCTAACCAACATATTCTATGACAAATTTATCATAATGTCAAAATAACTGTCTAGCCCTGTTTAATCAATCTGCTCAATGCTTTGTCTTTTTCGACAGGGTTGATTTTTGATTTGCGCACGGCATCCGACAAAATATTGATAGTCTCGTCATAAGTTACCCGATCCACAGGATACGGCGTTGCGTCTTTGCCGCCGTGAGCAAAGGAATATCTGGCCGGGTCTTCGTACGAAGGTTTGGCGCCGTATATTACCTCGCTGACAAGACTCAGAGCCCTCACCGTTTTTGGCCCTACTCCTTCGGTTGCCAAAAACTCTTCATAGTTTTTAGGTTTTTCTTCGGTCACTTTCCGCAAAATCTTTTCCAAATATTTGCTCTTTGAAAAATCTTCCAAAACCACCTGATGATAAGAAAACTCCGTGTCGGCAAGCTCCAACAGCGTCAACATCTCTTCTCCTTTCCTCATCGAAATCATCCGCGAAAGATTTGATGAATGTTTGCGCAATATCTCAATGTCGCGCATTACGGTATTAAAGGAAGATGAAACTAAATCGGTACTTACTTTTCGGGTTTTTGTACTTTTTTTGGAAGTTAGGTTAAGTACTGAATTTTGACGCACCTGAGTCACAATTCCGGAATGCGGCTCGCAAACAAGATCTGCGATATTTGCGCTGTGCCAATGGTATCTGCGGGCCGTGACATTTTTACTATTCATTCCCTGCTGGACCACCGTCCACGCCGTAGGTCCTGAGTCTGTCGAAGGACGCCGGTTAATGCTGAAGAAAAAAGCATGGTGATAAATCTGGAAACCGTCTTGCACCAAAGAGCTGTCAACTTTGGCAGACATCCTTGAGTTGTAGACCAAGTTTTTGACTGAGACCTCAGGCAGACCCAATCTCTGACCCCAATTGGATATCTCGTCCGGAGTTTTTCTGGAAGTTTTCCCTTTGCCGCCGCAAATTATAATTCCCAAGTCTTTCTCTTGTCCACGAATTGCCTCTTTTAAGGCCGCGGTCAAAATTGTTGTCAATCCCGAAGCATTCCAGTCAAATGCCAAAACTGTACCAAGCGATTGGAACCAAACAGGATCTGCGATTCGTTTAATAAACTCTTCGGGCCCGTACTCGCAGACCAAAACTTGGGTCATCTCGCGTCCGAGTCCTACCATTTTTTCAAAAAGCCATCTGGGACACTTGCCATAATCTAAAGTAAAAGTCGCAATTCCTCTTTGCATAGCAATTTCATTGTATCACAAAAAATCCGAACAAAAACCGAAAAGGGAAATTAGGCAAAATCAGCTAAAATTACAAAAATAATACGGATATATTTAGGCTATTGAGACAGTAAATTATGAATTTTTTGGAGAAATATTTTACTCTAACTTAAATTAATCGCAATTTGAATTAATAGACGAAACTTGGCCGATTTTATCATCCTGAATCTTTTTCTTCCAAAGACTCAAAGCGTCGAAATTTTTAAATTTAACCTCGACAACATTTGTTTCCAAAACTTTAATTGAGAGTTTGTTTTTAGAAAAGTAATCTTTCGATTTCTCTTTTTGGGGATTTTTTGTTAAATCAACCAATATCGCGCAGTCTGCAATATTCAATTGCTGGGTTGTTTTAATCTGTTCAAGATGTCTGGTTACTGCCTGATACTCGTTTCCGGAAAATTCAATTTCGCTTGCCGAAACAACCCCCTGATACCAGATCCCAAATCTAAAAGCCAAAAGCGGAATAACCACAAAACAAACGGCTCCAGCCACCTTTGAATACCATGTAACTTTGGTAAGTGAAATCCCCATTTTTTGGCAACTTCTTAATTATGTTTGGCTTTTTGGAAAATTACAAGCGGCGTTTTGGCAAGCTAGTCCAGTTTGATCGCAACCTCAACCGCGTCCTGACCAAAATCAATTCTTTCTGAACGGAATCTGCCGCTTTGGCGTACATACTCCAAAAAATCGGCCATGTCATCTTTGAAAATTTTTACGTTGTCTGCAACGACAATAGCTCCCTCTTTCAACTTCGGCTCTGCAAGTTTCAAATATTGTTCTTTTGCAGCATCCAAAAAAAGAACGTCGAATTTTTCTTTGAGCTTTTTGATTTCGCGTCTGGCATCACCGACTATTAATTCGATTTTTTCTTCAAGCTGTGCCTCAGCAATATTTTTCCTTGCCTGGCTTGCCGAGTTTTTATCAACTTCGATGCTGACGATTTTTGCGCCTTTGGGCAAATGCTTGGCCATCAAAATCGCTGAATAGCCAACGAGCGTTCCGATTTCAAGAATTCTTTGGGGATTTTCGCTCTCGACAATTCTTACCAAAACCTGCCCTTTTACTCTTCCAATAATCGGCAAAAAAGTGCGTTTTTGGGCCTTTTGAATATTTTCAAGAACTTCGTCTGCCTGTTTTGCCACACTTATATTTTAAACCTCACAATCAAGCAGGCTTGATGTAAATTACCCTCTTCCCAACCTTAGATAAATTTTGGTATAATTCTTTTATACGCGCTTGGCGAGTTTTTTTAAAAAACCCCTAAATCTCCAAAATTCTCCAATAATCAATAAGATTTTGCTAGAAAATAATGAATTTTTGATGAAAAAATAGCAAAAATTACCTTAAAAACTAGATTTTTTAGTAAATCACTTCGCGAAGACATAAACCGCAAATCTGTCAAATACACCTCCGCAACCTTCGGTCCAATCAGAAAGCATATTTTGCCGATGCCCCGGGCTTTTATCCCAACTCCATTCCACAAACTGAACCGCAGTTAAAGGACCTGACGCAATATTTTCACCGGCCGACTTTTGAAGATTATGGCGCTCAACCGCCGCCTTAAAACCGTCGTGGGAAAAGTTTTGGGAAATCTCGCGGGCCCGCTCCCCTGCTATTGCGCACAATGTCCCGTCAATTCTAAGAGCATTAAACCCGTGCGCAACACGGTAATTATTTAAAGCGGAATTTAGCTCATCCGCGGTTGCCATTTTATTCCCCGTCTGGCTGTTGCAGATAATGAATTGCCCTTCTTTCCCCGGATCCGGTACCAGCTTCCAAGGTTCCGTCACGCCCTTACATAATGGATTGCTGTTTTTATTTTGGACAATTTGCGTTTGTGGTTTGCCCGGAAGTTTAGGCTTTGGAATTTCGGGTTTTTGACTATTTTCTTCCTGAACCTGAATTACTTCAGCCTTTTGAAAAGATTCTTCCTGTAAAATTTTTAAAATCCAAGCTAATCCCAAAAAAGCCAGGGAGATTGAAATAAACGCAAACAAAATAAAAAAACCGATAAAATCTTTGTGGAATTTTGAAAGCTTCGGTATTGAAAGCTTGGGATCCAGACTGAATCTCACAAGAAAATACTACCCGATTTGATTATCTTTCATCAAGAGTACATTGAGCTTTGAGTTCGTGAAAGATAACTGATACAATTTTCGTGAAAATGAACGAAAGATTTATTGAATGGCTATTGACTGAGAAGTTTTTTGGGAGGCGTAAAATTATCCGCACTCCGGCTAAAGTAGCAGCTGCCTATGGGATTGGTTATGGTGTTTCTGAAGCATCGAAAATAATAATTCCCACAGGAGAAAAGTTCGGCGATTTTGAAGATATTGACAAAAAAACAAAAGGCCGCCTTTTGCAATTTTCTCCGATAACTATTGCCCATACTGGCGGAAACAGCGCAAATCATCTTGAAATGTCCAAACTTGCCGGTGTCGACTTTGTGGAAGCGGATATTCGATTGTATCGAGGAAAATTATCGGTAACACATGGTGATAATCTACCGCCCCCTGTAATAGATTATGGAATAAGATTTTTAGGGCTTGGCAAATCGGTACCACTTGTTGCAGAAATTATAGAACATTCGGCAAATAACCATCAAAGACTTTTTCTGGATCTAAAAGAAGAATCGCCGAATTCGACCGATCATGTAGTAAAGACTGTTAATAAATTCGGCCTGTCGGAAAGAACCGCATATACAGGAAAGTGGGCGGCTCTCGACCGAATATCGCACAAAACTAAAAAAAACGGTAGTCTTTTCTACTCCATAGACAATGAAGAGCAGCTCTTCAGCTTCATGGATGAGCAAACAGCAAGACAAGCGCAAGGCGTGTCGCTAAATTTTACATTAGCAAGAGAAGATGTTGTAAAGGACCTCCGTACACATGGCGTAATAAACGTATTTGTTTACGGTGCCGATTATTCATACGAAATAATATCCGCTCTTGAAGCAGACGCAGATGCAATAATTACCGGGAACTTGGGCGCTTTGGAGCTCTGGAAGAAACCCTCGCGCGACTACTTTTTTGCCTAACTTTCTTGAGATCTCCCGGAAGAATGTTTATCAAACCTTTGCCATCTAAGCTGACCATCACCCGGTGAGGATTGTTAGAGTCGGGCGGGATCGTACCAAGTACGACCCCGATTTCACCTTCAACATTTGCCATAGGATATTCGGAGCCATCGATTATTTTTACAATTTGGTCTTTTTTAAATCTTTCCTTGCTCATCTTATTTTGCGATTGTTATCCCACAATTCTATAAAATCGAATACTACTTGACTGGTAGGAAAAGTAGGTGTATAACGCTCTTTTAATATCATTAATTAATTTATTATGCAGAGAAATCGATCATCATAACCCACCGCCAGCCCACGAAGCTCGCAGGCGGGACTTGGCTATACATCTTAGAGCATATCGAGAGGCAATAGACCAAGCTAAAATTGATGGGTGTCGGCAGGATATAGAAGTTTTTTCACAAAGAGCCAAAATTATTCGCACCGAGCTTAATCAATCCTACCCGATCAATAGAACCACTCTCCATAAACTATCTAACCGACATTTTCCCCTCTGCGGAAGCAGTCAATCAAATGGTCGTTTACCAAACCCGCCGCCTGCATAAAGGCATAACATATTGTCGAGCCGACAAACGTAAAACCGCGCTTTTGTAAATCCTCACTCAACTTATCCGATTCTTGTGTTTTTGCCGGCAGTTGTGATATTTCCTTGAAATTATGTTTAATCGGCTTGCCGCCGACAAAACCCCAGATATATTTGTTAAATGATAAAAATTCTCTTTGAATTTCCAAATATTTCTTGGCATTTACAATGGTCCCAAAAATTTTCGAATAATTTCTGACAATTCCGGAATCAGCTAAAAGTCTTTTAATTTCCGACTCCCTGTATCGAGCAATTTTTACCGCATCGAAATTATCAAAAGCGCGTCTGAAATTAATTCGCTTTTTCAAAATCGTACTCCATGAAAGACCGGCCTGGAAACAATCCAGAATTAAATACTCGAAAAGCTTTTTGTCGTCGTGAACCGAAACTCCCCACTCCTTGTCATGATAAAGAATCATTAACGGGTCATTCCCAACCCACGGACATCTGATTAATTGCTGAGTCATTGCTTTTAATACCAAAAGTCTTCAGTACATATTATTATTCTTCGAGCGAGCGAGTTCAACTTGTAAGTCGAGAAGTCTTTCGACCTCCTCGAGTCTGAGCAACCTCGGAGTCGAAGACCTGAGCTCAAGACCAGGGGGTTCTCGACATGCTCGAACAATATACTTTTAGGTATAGATTTTCCTCTATTGTTTTTTAAAATTCCATAAGTTAAACTCATCTTTCCGAAAGGAGGTGTAAAAATGATTAGAGTACTTGAGTCGCTAATGATATTTTCCGAAAATGCCAAAAAACTGGCCAAATTTTACCGGGAAGTAGTCGGGCTGAAACAGTCTTACGAAGCAGAAATCGGCGAAAAAGATGAAAAGCTTTACGGCTTTAAAGTAGGCAAAGGCCCTGAAATCGGAATAATGGACCATTCCAAGATAAAAGGCCAAAATAAAAACCCCGAAAGAATTATTTTTAATTTAGAGGTTAATGATATTAAAAAAGAGGCAGGTCGATTAACTAAGGCCAAGGTCAAAAAAATTCAGGACATTTACCATGTCGAAGGCTACGGATACATTGCAACGTTTGCGGATGTTGACGGCAATTACTTCCAGATAGTTCAGGTCAGGGCAAAGTGATTGTTAAAATTACTCTTGTCTCAGTGTCTCGACACTTCGACAAACTCAGCATTTTTCTCATTACTCGGAACGTAATGCTTCAATAGGTTCAAGTTTTGATGCGCGGTAAGCCGGGAAAACCCCAAAGACTGTTCCCACAAGCGCGGAGAAACCTATCGCAAGAGCTATTGCCTCGACTGTCACAGTTGCCGGAATAAATACTCTCACGGCCAAACTGGCTGCAGTCGCCAGTGTCAAGCCTATCAACCCGCCTGTCAATGAAAGAATTACCGCTTCTATTAAAAACTGAATGAGAATATCGGAATTCTTGGCGCCGATTGCTTTTCGAAGGCCAATCTCGCGAGTTCTTTCCGTCACCGAAACCAGCATTATATTGGAAATACCAATGCCTCCAACTAAAAGCGAAATTGCGGCAATCCCTACAAATACCCCCTGAACAACTCCAAGAATAGTTTCTGCAATATCAAGGCTTTCCTCGCTTGTGAGTACCGAAAATTCATCATCGGATAATCTCTTTCCGATCAATTCCCCAACATCATCCTGAATTTGCGAAATGGCATCGCTGGAAGCCGCACTTATTAAAATCCAGGTAGGTCTGTCAAATCCTATTTGTAAATTTGCCGTCTCTGCGGGGATTATGACAATATTGTCCTGATCCTGTCCGACAACCGAACCGAGCTCTTCTAAAACACCAATTACCTGATATCTTTTGCCCCTAACCGTTAATTGTTTCCCTATTGGATCTTGGCCCGCAAAAAGTTTTTCTACAATTGTTTTGCCGACAACAACCACCCGCTTTGCACTGCTGTCTTCTGCCTTTGAAAAAAAACGCCCGGAATCAAGCTTATAGGCACCGGTTGTCCAAAACTCGGCATCAACTCCCAGAAAAATAACACCGTTTCTTTTTTCTCCCCGGTATTCAACTGAGGTGATACTTTCAACGCCATTTGAAACAGAGGCGATATTGTCAACGTTTCTTTCAATTAAATCTGCATCCGAAAATTTTAGCTTGTTTGTCTGAAGTCCTCCTCCACCGGCAAAACCTGCACCCTCCCCGATGTTTCCGGGCATAATATAAAGGGTATTGGTGCCGAGTCTTTCAAACTGGGAAGTTATTGATTTTTGCAGGCCAGTACCTAAGGAAATCAGAAGAATTACCGAAGCAACCCCAATAATTATTCCCAGTGAGGTTAAAAAAGACCTGACTTTATTAATTCTTATAGCTTCAAAAGCCGAAACAAAAATTTCGGAAAAATCCATTAACTATTTTCTCCTTTTTATTTTTTTGTCGCTTTCAACTTTGCCGTCCCGAACGGTGATTATTCTTGAAGCGTAAGTTGCAACTTCCGGATCGTGCGTAATTACAATAATCGTATTCCCCCTTTTGTTTAAACTTTGAAAAATTTTCATAATTTCTCTGGAAGTCTTGGTGTCGACGTTGCCTGTCGGTTCGTCGGCAAAGATTACGGAAGGGTTGTTAATAAGCGCCCGCGCAATTGCAACTCTTTGCTGTTCGCCGCCGGAAAGTTGCCCCGGTGTTGAGTTAACCCTTTCCGAAAGCCCCAAGCTTGAGAGAATTTTCAAGGCTTTACTGTGCCTTTCTTCTTTATCTACTCCAGCGTACAAAAGCGGCAGCTCGGCATTTTTAAGTGCCGAAGTTCTGGGTAATAGGTTGAAGAATTGAAACACAAAGCCTATTTGTTTATTTCTGATTTCTGCAAGGGAGTTGTCGGAAAGTTTGGAAACCTCCCTGCCCCTGAAAAAATACTCTCCTTCTGTGGGCTTATCAAGACAACCCAATATGTGCATTAATGTTGATTTTCCGGAACCGGAGGGCCCAACAATTGCTGTAAATTCTCCGTTTTTAATTTCTATTGAGATATTTTCCAAAGCGACGGTTTCGTTTGGCGCTTCTCCGTACTTTTTGGTTAGATTTTTTGCGCTGATAAGAACATTCACAACAGTTTCGAGAAAAGTTTTTGAAAAAGGCTGGCCCTTGTAACTTCCTCAAAACCCGAAGTAACAACCTCTTCACCCTCTGTTATTCCTGAAATTATTTCTACATGCTCATCGGATTCGAGGCCAGTTGCAACTTCCTTTTCGGAATAAGTATTACCTTCTTTTACCCAGACATGTTTTTCGTCAATTAAGGCCTGAGGTGGAATTGAAAGAACACCGTCTTTTTTCTCTATTTGAACTTCGATTGTCCCATTCATCCCAAGAAGAAAATCTTGGCCTTTTGACAGATCAAAAATAACTTCAAAAACGGTAGACTGGGTCGAAGTGATGACGGCTTTTTTTGAAATTGTTTTAACGTTTGCTTCGATTTGGTGATCGGCAAAGGCGTCCAGGCTGATTATTGCCGTCTGATTTTCTTTTATTTGCCCAATATCAACCTCATCAATCTCGGCGATAAATTCTAAGTTATCAAGGTCGGCAACGGCGGTTATTGTTTCGGTAGCCAAAACATTGCTTCCTAACAAAACCTGCGGGTTATGGGTGATATAACCTTCAATCGGCGAATAGAGGTTAGAATATTTAATAGCCAGATCCCGCAACTCAACATCGATTACCGAATTATCAAGATCGGCTTGAGCCCGTTGGGCTATCCTTTTAAGTTCTTCTGAAGCAGGACCTCCCGGCTGGGAATCCTTGACATCCTCAAAATCGAGCCGCTCTTTGAAATATAAATTGAGATCCACCTTTAGCCTCTTTTGAAGATCCGCTGTGTCGAGTTTGGCGATTAACTGACCTTTTTTAACATAGTCTCCCTGTTTTGCGTTGATATAGGCAACTTTGCCGGATGTTTGGAATTTTAAGTTTGCTTCTGACTGTGACCTGATAATACCGGTTGCCGTTACAACTTTTTTTATACCTTCAACTTGGGCATTTTGAGTCTTGATAAGCTCTTGATTCCTGGCTCCGCGGTTACCGACTATGTAAATTACAACAAGAAGCACAAGAACAATTGCAAATTTCTTGTTAAAAACAATTCTTCTTATTAATTTAAAAATGCTTTTCCTGCCCAGTTTAACTTTCATCATAAATATTCTAGACCTATAATTTTACATAAACAGACTAAATTTTGCAAATACTGCAAACCTGTAACATTGGGATTGTCAAAAATTGTTTGAAGAAGTGAACTTCGCACCTGTATCACGTAACCACGCTTACATTGTAGATGATTGAATAACTTGTTCTCTGGCAACCTTAACCGCCTCTTGTGTTTCGAAAAACTGTGGCGGTTTTTCTAGCACAGTTACAAATCTTGAAGGTGAATACACGATTCCGGTATATTCCGCGGGAATTATTCCTTGAAATCTTCCGTCTTCGCCAAACACTGTAAAATCGCCAGTCGCATAGTCTTTGATAACCATTGCATAATTTCGTTGCCCCTTAAATGGTTCTTCTGTGTAGGGGCTACCTACCCTAACTACCCTGTAACCATAATCCCTTGTGATTAATTCCTCATAAATGTCTGTAACATCTTCCGCCTCGAATTCATCTAGTAACCTCTTTGCAAGATCCGGATCAAATAAAAAAGCTGACGTTTCGAAGTCAAATGAAAATCGGGAGCCTTCTTCCTCTGACTTTTTCAACTTTTGGGCTAGTTGATGATGGCCTTCACCGGATAAATTAAAACGCAAAGCAACCAACCGAGATTGAGCCTCTCCTTCAGAATTTCTTTCGCCTGCCATGTACACATTATACCTTAATGGCAAACCCCAAATTATTTAATTAACGCTTCTTTCCAATTCTAAAATAGTGATATACTCAACTTTGAAGATGGCAATTTTGGCAAACTGGATTCTTTCGGCTTTAACTATTCTTCTAATCTCCCAGTATCTGCCGGGGTTCAGTGTTAATTCTTTTGTGACTGCCTTAATCGTGGCGCTTGTTTTGGGAATCATCAATGCTTTCATAAAGCCTGTTATTGTAATTTTAACCTTGCCTATTAATATTCTAACTTTGGGACTTTTTACATTTGTAATCAACGCCTTTTTGATCAAGATTACAGCCTTTATTGTCCCCGGTTTTGACGTTGTAGGCTTTATTCCCGCCTTAATCGGTGCGTTTTTACTTTGGTTAATTTCGACAATCGTCAATTTCGTTGCCTTCCCCATAAAAACTGCCTGATTTGACCTTGTTTCGCCGTTGTGGTACATTTTGGAGCGCTTCATGAGAAACAACTTAATAGTTGCTTTGGTAATTATTATCATAGTCGCTGTAGGCTCAGCAGGAATTTATTGGGCATGGCAGAAACAAAAAGTCCAGACTCAACCTACCCCGTCTCCCACCCCAAGCCCTATTTCCAATTTTCCTTCAACTGATTCTAAAGCAAACGGGGCAGTCCCCAGCCTCCAGCCGCAGGCAGGTACAGATACGGCTTCGGTAAACTTAGGAATTGAAATTATCACACCGAATGATAAAGCAAAGGTATCCTCGCCGGTTAAAGTCAAAGGTCTTGCCAATGTGCCTGAAGAATTGGTCGCTGTCGAAATTAAAGACGCCAACGGGAATGTTTTAGAATCATCCCAAGCCTCGGCCTGCTTCGATTCGCAACCCTGCTTGTTTGAAGCCTCAGTGGTTTTCAGCACATACACCCAAGATTCCGGCACCATTGAAGTTCACTCTCCCGAAAGCGGTTATTCTGACTCCGTCCAAATTTTTTTCTAAACCCATTGTTGTACAATTATTACGTGCAATAAGACTAACGTTTAAAGACTAACGCATTAAAATCGCATCGTTAGCCGTTTGTCGTTAGACTTTAAGCGATCCAATAATGGCTTTGCCTAAAGACATCGAAAAAATCAAAAAACAGGCGACTGTTTTTGTAATCTTTGGGGCAACCGGCAACTTGGCTCAAAAAAAACTCTTCCCATCAATGTTTGCACTCGATAAGTCCGATCTTTTACCGGAAAAGCTAAAAATCATTGCAACCTCAAGAACCAGCCACTCAACTCAAAAGTTCCAAGACTTAACTAGAGAGTCCGTTGCTCCCAATGACGCTAAAAAATGGCAGAATTTTTCTCAAAAAATAGAATTTATTCCATCTGACGTTTCTGAAAATAAAAATCTGGATAAAATCACAACTAGACTCACTGAAATCGAAAAAGAAGCCGCCTCCTGCATTAAAGTTATCCTCTACCTTGCCATCGCCCCAACCATTTATGAGGACGCTTTTAAAAATATCGGCAAACACAAACTGAATTTCGGCTGTTTGGTTCACAAAAACAGATCAAGAATTGTTATTGAAAAACCTTTTGGCTATGATTTTGCATCATCACAAAGGCTAAATTCACAAATTGCCCGGTTTTTCGAAAAAGAGCAGATTTTCAGAATCGATCATTTTCTGGGTAAGGGAACGGTTCAGAACATTCTGGCATTTCGCTTCGGCAATGAGATTTTTGAGCCGGTTTTAAATAACGATTATGTTGACAATATCCAAATTACATTTACTGAGTATGGCGGAATTGAAAAAAGAGGCGCTTTTTACGACAAAACCGGCGCTTTGCGCGATGTCGTCCAAAACCACCTTTTCCAGCTTCTGGCAATAGCCACAATGGAAGAACCGCAAAGTTTTGGGCATGAGGATTTTAGAAAAAGGAGAATAGAAATTATCCAAAGTATTAAAAAAATTGCCAAAAGCGATGCCGAAAAATTCACAGTGAGAGCCCAATACGAAGGCTATCGAAACGAAGAAAATGTCGACCCAAAATCTCAGACAGAAACCTATGCTCTGGTAAAGTTATTCCTCGACAATAAAAGATGGCAGAATGTGCCCATTTATATAAGGACCGGCAAAAAATTGGCAGGCGATGTCGCCTCGATTATTTATTCATTTAAGGAAGTGAAACACAAGGTTTTTGAAAATTTCTGGCAAAATCCGATGCCCAACCACATCACTATCCAAATCAAACCGGCAGAAGGAATCGGCATTCGCCTGGTTGCCAAAAAGCCGGGGATGACAACCCAGCTTGAGCCGGTAGACATGGAATTTTGCTACAGGCGGTCGTTTGATATCCCCCAGCTGGATGCTTACGAAAGACTTTTGATGGATGTAATTTTAGGAGACCAGACGCTCTTTATCGGTGAAGTCGGCGCCTCTTGGAAAGTAATCGATCCGATAAGAGAAGCCTGGGATTCCGGCAAACCGCCTTTGGCAACTTACAAACCCGGTTCGTGGGGACCGCAGGAAGCCGACCAGTTTATGATGCGCGAAGGTCACGTCTGGCTTGCACCGTATCTGACAATTTGTAAGATCTAATTTTTCTTTTTTACTGCGTGTCCGCCGAAAGCGTTGCGAAGTGCTGCCACTATTCTGGCGGCAAAGGTTGAGGAGATGTTTTTGTCTTTTTGAGACTTTTGCCGGAACTTAAAAGATTCCTCAATAATATCAATTGGTAAATTCTGTTTTTTTGCTTCCTCAATAGTCCACTCCCCTTCTCCGGAAGCATCAATATATCCTTCTATTTTGGATAAATCCGGATCTTTTTCCAGTGCCTCAATTGTCCGCTGCATCATAAAACCGGCATTTAAAGTGTTTTTTTGATAAAGTCTGGCAACTTTTAAAAGATCCAAATTATATGGAGACTTTTCCAAAACCCCAAAACCTTCACCAATTGACTGCATTACCCCGTATTCAATACCGTTATGGACCATTTTTACAAAATGCCCTGCCCCGCCTTGACCGAAATACTCATGCCCGCCTTTTGGTTTTGCCAAAGAATCCAAGATCGGTTTAATCGCATCATATGCCGACCTGTCACCACCAACCATCAATGGATATCCTTCGACCGCCGCAATTACCCCGCCCGAAACTCCGATCCCTAAAAATTTGATGCCTTTTTGAGAAAAATGTTCCCATCGTTTTTGCGTATCGGGAAAGTGGGCATTACCACCGTCAATGACAATATCTCCTCCCGCAACATATTTTTCGATCTCATCAAGAATCTCTTGCGTCGCCTCCCCAGCAGGAAGCATCGACCAAATTACACGAGGAGAACCAAGACTTTCTACCAGCGCTTTGACGGTTGCCGCGGCCGATATTTTCCATTCAGATTTTTTATGGGAAATTAAAGAATCAACTTTTTCTTTGGACCGATTCCAAACAACCACTTCGTGTCCTTCATTAAGCAATTTGGTGACCATATTCGAACCCATTTTTCCGAGGCCTATAAATCCAAGTCGCATAGCGACACCTCCTTATCCCAAGGAAAAATATCAGGCGAGCTTGCGAGGGCTGATCTACGGCCAAGTCCAATAAATCCAAGTTTCACGGTAACTCCATCTTATTTTAAATTAACGTCGGTAATCAAATAACTTTTGGCAAATGATTTTCTGTAAAAAATCGCCGGATATTTTTGCATGTCGTTTTCTTTTTCATCCAGCATCATCTTTAAATGAGTCTCCTTAGAAGGTCCAAACATCATAATGATAAAGTTCGTAAACTCTCCAAGTGCTTTTAGCGTCAACGTAATTCTTTTTGGAAACGTGTCTTCAACAATCTCAGCTTCTACAAAATTGGGCGATTTTGCAGCAACACTGTACGGAAATATACCTGCCGTGTGAAGGTTTGTCCCAATTCCCATCACTCCAACGTTTTTTTTAAATTTTTTAAATAAATCCTCTATCTCCTTTTTGTAAACTTTTGCAGTTTCCAAAAAATCTTTGCCTTTTAAAATCTTGTGGCTTTCGATGCATTTCTTGTCTGCAAAATCTTTGATGCCCTGATTTTTTAGCAAAAGTTCATTGCTGTTTTTATTAAAAGGTTTTCCAAACCTTTCATCAACAACACAAATTGCACCCGGCAAAATATCGCCTGGCTCAACAATCATTTTTTTGTAATCCGGAGAAGTCCCGCCGGATAAAGCAAGAAGAGTATTGGTATCGACTAGCTTTTTGAGAATACCATGCGCTTTTCTATTCCCCTCTTCTCTATTCTTTACATTAACAACCTTAATCATAACTCGAATCGTGACTTCATTATAATGATATAATGAAGTTAGTTTTGTATTTATTCCTCTATTTTTTAATTTTTCTTAATCTTCCACTTCGGACCTTCGGCTGTATCCTCGACCTCGACACCAATTTTTAAAAGTTCTTTCCGCAATTTATCTGATTCTTCAAACTTTTCTTGTTTTCTCAATTTTTCCCTTTTTTCAATCAATCCCGTTGCGCCTTTTGGCAGTTGAGCTTTTTCCAGCTTCCCTAACTCCAACCCCAACACTTGATCCATCACCAAAATCGACTGATGTTTTGCGGATGATGGATAATCGCTCTTGGCCATTTTCCACATCACAGATAAAGCTTTAGGCATATCAAGATCATTGCTGATAGCTTCTTTAAAATCTCCTTCAAACTCCGCACAACCGATCTTTGGCTCGTCCCAATCTGGAATTTCCTCTCGCAGATTATTTAAAGCATTTTGCGCAGCCTCCAGAGATTTCCAGGTGTAATTAAGTTTGGATCGGTAATGCGCTGTTAAAAATAAATATCGTAGGGAAAGTGGATCTAATCCTCGTTTAATAATATCCTCAAGCGTAAAAATATTTTTTAGGCTTTTGGCCATCTTTTGGCCATCAATTAACAAATGTTCCCCTTCCAGCCAAAATCTCACAAACTTTTTGCCGGTTGCAGCTTCTGATTGGGCAATTTCGTTTTCGTGATGCGGGAATAAAAGATCAACTCCGCCTGTATGAATATCAAAGGATTCGCCCAAGAATTTCATACTCATGGCCGAACATTCGATATGCCAGCCCGGTCGCCCTTTGCCAAAAGGCGCATCGAATTCTACTTCTCCTGCTTTTGATTTCTTCCATAGCGCAAAATCAGAAGGGTTCTCCTTGCCGTATTCATCAACATCCACTCTTGCTCCCGCTTTGACTCCTTTGACGTTTGTTCCGGAAAGCTTACCGTAGGCACCAAATTTAGAAATTGAAAAGTAAACAGAACCTCCTTTTTTGTAAGCTACCCCTTTATCAAGAAGCTTTTTAACAAGCGCAATTATCGAATCAATACTTTCTGTGGCCCGCGGGTAAACTTCTGCCTTTTGAATGTTAAGCTTTTTCAAATCCGCCAAAAATGCTTTTTCATAACTTTTGGTAATTTTTTCAATTGAAACTTTTTCTTCTTGCGCCTTTTTGAAAATTTTGTCCTCGATATCCGTAATATTCATCACATGCTTGACCTTATATCTGTTAAACTTTAAAACCCGCTTTAGAAAATCCTCAAAAACAAACGTGCGCCAGTTGCCGATATGCACATAGTCGTAAACCGTCGGCCCGCAGGTATAAAGCCCAACTACTTTTCCAAAAGGTTTAAATTCCTCAACTTTTCGGGAAAGAAAGTTATAAAAACGCAGCATTAATTTCTGATTTTATACTCTTAACTCGGAATTGAGAAGAGGTGACTAAATTTGGTATGAAGAGCTTGAAGGTTTATCCCCCCGCATAATTTCAATTTCATCCCTAGTGACTCGCAAGGCTTCTCCAATTTGCTCTTTGCTTGGTAAAAGTGGGTTTGTTTTTCCCATTATTTCTGTTTCTTCCCGGTTATCAGAAAATAAACGTTCTAATTCTTTTAATTTTGCCATAGTACTCCTAAATGAACTTACCTGCGACATCGCATTGAGTAGATAATCATAATCGTGCCCGAGAGCTTTACAAAGTGCAAATATGGTGAGAACGTCAATTCTATCTTTCGAACGAAGACCTAATTTGGAGAAATCTACAATGTCCATTTTTATTATGAATGTGTCCCGTAAGCTAGGTACGCCAACCAACCCTCTGTCTCTCTGAGGATTAAATGTCGGAAGCTCTAATTGCTCCGGTGGATCCAAAACAATTCGATTCTTAGAAACTCGACGATCATTAAGATTAACTTGATCTCGATGTGATTCAAAAAAATCGATGTCTAAAGCCGAGAGACTATTTGAGCCTCTATTCTTTTTAAATCTCAAGTGGACTGTTCTCTTATCAGGTATATGTGAAGATGATATCTCAAAATCTCTTAACATGGATCGAGGATCACCTGCAAGTTGTTCTAATGCCCTTTGGAGAGATCCGCGTCTAAAACTAATGATATCCAAATCATGTGTCCCTCTAAAATTAGGTACTGCTAAAGGCCCTAATGCTTTATAGCTGTGGTAGAAAATAGCCGCACCCCCGATATGGACAAGATCATTAGGCTGCATTTGCAATTCAGACTCAACACCACCTAGTTCAGAAAGAAATGCATTGACTCTATACCATGCATGTCTCTCCTGTTGTTTATAAGAATGAGTTGTAATTTCTGTAAATTCGGTCATAAATTAATAATATTATAGGTCATTTTATCGCTTTTGTAAAGAGAACTTATTCCGACCCGTAATTCTTGCCGATTTCGGCACGGGCTTTACCAACGGCGGGCACAACAATTTCTTTTGCCTTTTGTCTTTCATGCAATTCTGCTACTTGCTGCTGCTCCTGCTGTTTTTCCGTTTGCTGCTCCATCATTTCCTTATGTTTTTTCTTTTTTTCGTATTCCCTGTAAATCTGCAGGATTTTCTGTCTTATCTCTTCCTGGCTGGCCTGAGAAAATTTATCGTCTTTTTTGGCCATTTTGGCAATTTCTGAAGAAGTTACAGGTTTATCGCCGGAAAATTGAGCCGTTGCCGATTGGGCGAACTTGGCGATTTCATTCCATAAAGACTGAGTTTGCTGATTCGTCTGCTGTTTAATTTTAGAGCTTAGATCAGATGCAGGAGATTTCCCTGTAATTTGATCTAGAGCTGTTTTCCCCAATTTTGAAAGCTCACCTATGGCTTCATCGGTAAAATCAGCAAAGTCACCCATAATTTAATTGTACAAACTTGTAAAGACTTTCTCTATCTAGGGCTTTCTGGAATAACCTAAGGTTTTTTTTGAGGGACTGGTGCTTGTTTTGCTTTTTGCAGTCTGCAGATTTTGTTTTGTATTTTTGTTGGCAAGATACTCGGAAAGAGAGGAAGGCCTGGACATGGGATTTTTAAGTACATTTATTTTTTTTAACTCATTCAAAACCGAAAAGCCGAATTCAAAAGGTTTAGGGGCAACTGTTTGGGCTGGATTATTACTTTGCGCATACCTGCTTTTGGGTCCCAGAATCTGCCCTGCAACCGACTGGCGGACTTTTTTTAAAGAATCTACACTTTTTGCGGATTTTTCGGCGGCAATCCTGGTAAGCTGCAGATTCAGGCTCTTATGTACTTTTGAGGTATCATCCTGCATACATCTATTGTAATCAATAATCCTTCCTTCCTTCAAATGCCCTGCGGACTGTTACCTCGTCTGCATACTCAATTTCCGCACCAATCGGAATACCGCGGGCAATCCTGGTGATTTTTACGCCTAGCGGTTGTATTAGTTTTTGAATATACATTGCCGTTGCCTCCCCTTCCATCGAAGGGTTGGTTGCCAGAATCACTTCTTTTATTTCGCCCTTTTTGATCCTTGGCAAAAGCTGGGCAATCCTTAGCTCTTCCGGCCCGATATTCTCCAAGGGCGCAATCACCCCATGCAAAACATGATAAAAGCCGTTAAAGCTTGCGGATTTTTCAACTGACCAGACATCCAAAGGATCCTCAACAATACAGATAATTGATTTGTCGCGGTTAGGGTCTTCACATATATCGCAAGGGTCGGTCTCCGTAATATTCTGGCAAATAGAGCAGATTTTTGTCTTTTGCTTCAACTCGCCTGCTGCCTCGGAAAGTTTTTGGGATATTTCCTCAGGTGCGTGCAAAAGATAATAAGTTAACCTGGCCGCGGTTTTAGGGCCGATTCCTGGCAACGCCTCAAAGGCTTCGATTAAGGAAGCAACACTTTTGGGAACTTTCACTTTTAAAAGTATAGCAGAGAAGTTATTTCTTAAAAGGTTCTGTCCTTATTACTTCATCTCGAATTGGTTTTCTCGCAACCCAAATTGCATTGTTCCTAGGAGTGACTCTAGCACCAATCAATTCAGGATAAACCTCGAGGAGTGCTTCCTGCTGAACGAGTGTAACTGTGTCAAGCCTACCTATCAATATTTCCGGCGGAATCGGCTCTACTTCGTCATAAACAGGCATACTCCCTTGAATCCACGCAGTGTATTGGGCAATTCTAAAGAGACCATTTATTGTAGTTTTTAGTTGTGACCCTTCGTCTTCCATTGATAAACTGAAGGGTTCTAAATCCAACAAATTGAAGCCAACTTCTTTAAATAATTCGTCATAGTCTCGCTTTGAAAGCCGTTGCATCGTATTATGCTGCTTTACTAGATCGTGAAGGTGAAGATCTCTTGCTTTCAATTTTCTCATCGCATGACCAATCCATCTCCTGTAAAATCTTATCTCACTTGCTGGCTCTGATTCAGTTGTAAAAGACGAATTAGCTATCAATAGCCCTCCGGGTTTAAGTTTTTTGTAAGATGTGTTGATAACCTGAGCCCTTTGCTCGTCCAAATGAATTCCATTCAAGTACCAAACTTGGGAAACTGAGTCATCTTTATGGCAAGCCAATTCACTTAGAGCATCGGCGTGATCGACATAAACGTTGTCCTGATCTCTGAATTTCCACCCACAATCTATGCAAGATTCAAGATCCGAATCAGATAAGATAAATTCAGAATCGGACCCCACAAACGGTAAAATTGTCTCCGCAGATTGACCACGGCCACATCCAAGTTCCAAGATTCTTCCCGATGGAATATTTAATACACCTAAAAGCTTCGGCAGCCAGGGATCAAGATGTTCTCTGGTTTCACTATATGGACCAAAAGAGTGATCAATCATGCCTTCTGGGGTTCTTATCGTTTCAAATGGGGAATAACAGGCAGAAGTCGTAACTTCTACGCTCATATATTTAACTTCCGCCGAGCATGCCTTTTAAGCCTTCGAGTCCGCCCATCTGCTGCATTTTGCGGGCAGCCTGCTTTTGGCTTTCTTTTACGGCCTCGTTTACAGCCTCTTTAATATCTTCATCATCCCTGCCTTGCGCTTCAATTGAAACAAACCTTTGGGCAAGTGTAACTTTCACCTTAACGCCTCTTTTTTCAACCTCCACCACTTCCTGGTCCAAGGCGCGCTGGATGGACATCGCTTCATCGCGCATTTTTTTAAGTTCCTTTAATTGCTGAAGTTTATCAAACATCTGTTAGGCTATTGGGCAATTAGGTTATTGGGCTCGTGGGTATTAGATTACAAGTTTTTAAAATAAAAAGCAAATGAGTATAATTAACCTACCTACCCAAAAACCCATAAGCCTAAACGCCTAATCATGGACATTTCCATAACCGGTCTTCATATTCAGACTGACCCCAAACTCAAAGACTACGCCGACAAAAAAGCAAAGAAGCTCGTAAGGTACCATGCAAGAATCACCGATCTTAAAGTCCGGCTTTTTGCCGAAAAGGCCCACAGAAGCGAAGACCACGATTATTACTGCGAAATTACCGTTCATGTTCCCGGTAAAATTTTGGAAATTGTCGACAAAGAAAGAGATGTCACAAAGGCAATTGACAGGGCAACTGACCGGATGAAAAAGGCGCTTATCAGGCACCGCGAAAAAGAAATTTCCAAAAAGCACAAAGAAGGACTCGCCGCAAAACTCTTTAGAGGATTAACAAGAAGTTAAATTCACCAGTCTACAGAATCTTTCTTAACAATTGTCGATTTGGCTTTTGAAGTTTTATATGGCTTAAGACGGATAACCTTGGTTTTATTTAACCCCACGCGGTCGAGCTTCACCCTCGCATCAGCTTCCGTTACCCATTGGTCGTAGCCCAGACAAATAATATGCGGTTTATGTCTTCGCATCTCCTCATAAAAATCGCGCTCGGCACCCAAAACTGATTTGTCTACCAACTCAACAGACGCAATCAGTGCGAGTCTTTCCTTCTGATTAAAAAGCGGCTTTTTGCCTTTTATCGCCGCAACGTTATTGTCGGTCCCGACAGAAACAATTAAAAAATCGCCGTATTTTTTGGCCTGTTTAAAAAAATCCAGATGTCCCGGGTGCAATCCGTCAAACGCCCCAAAGACCATCACTCGCCTGATCATTACCAGCTTCCTTCTAAAATATGTTTTTCCGGTTTCGTGTCATTTTTGGTAATCTCCAATGTAATCCAGATCTGGTCAAAGCCTGAATACTTATCTTTATCCTTAAGTTCGTAACCCCATGAATTACCGGAACCTCTCAGGTAATCCACAAGCAAAACTTCAGCGCCACCTGTTAACCACACCCCGTAATTATTACCTTCAGGATCGGGCAAATTAGCGTCAATATCCAAAGAATAGGTACCCGCACCGAAAGTTCTTTTGGCAGTACCCGAACCGCCCCCTCCGGCAACATTTACAAGCTTTGCCGTTTGTGAAGTCAAGCTGACGCCTTTATCTGACACAGATGAATCGGTATCAGCCTCAACCGGTTTTAAACCTGTCGGTGCATCGCGCAAAACAACTGACTGTCCGGAAATTACACTGCCTGCCGAAAAAAATAATTTCCCAACTACCAAAATTGCAATTGCCCCAAAGATGAGAAACAATACTCTTCTTAAAAATTTCGAATCGGTAGATTTGTTTTGGCCGTAAGACTGGTTTGCCAAATCGCGCATATTAAAAAAAAGCTTAACATAATCCGATTGTTAAGTTCCAGAGAGGATAAGTCAATGGAGGCCAAACCGCACGAGAAAATGGGGGATGTCGGTCTTTTTTGCTCTTTTGCGTTTCAAAAACCGCCTGTTTTCCGAAACAATCGTATAAATTACCGGAATCAGAAGGATTAAAGGATACAAAAACCAATTTCTAAGATCGGAAAAATAAAGGCTAAAATCCGCATAATACGGCCCGAAAATCTCAAGTAAATTTATACTTGCAATAGTCATGAACCAAAAGATAGCTGCTTTCAGGCCAGCCGCAAGCGAAGCTTCTGTTTTCTTGAAATAGTAAATTGTAGTCGAGTAAACAATAAACGGCAAAACCAAATAAAACCACGGAATTGTCACAATCATTGCCACAATGTAGGAAAAAACCCACACCAAAACCGAGTACCACAGGATTCTGATATTAGAAGTCTTTTTTGCCTTTTTCATAAGTGACCCGCGAGTCGTGCTATTTGAATATTGGATTTTAAAGGAACAGAAACAGTCAGTAAAAATTCTCGTCTGTCGGAAACGGTTTCATTCGATTCTGAAAATACGCTCTTTATGAATTGCTGTCAATAGAGAAAATGATGGTGTTGGATGTTACAGGCTGGGAAGTTCCTGGTCGACCTGATTTAATTCCTGATCCAGATTTTCAAGATTCGTCGAATCGATATCTGTCTCAATTGCACCGATTTCGTCAGAGTCTGATAAGGTCTCAAGCTTTTGGACTTGTTCATCCCTGACCACGCTAGGTCCACCGGTCTCCTGCTTTGTACCCAGCCCAAAATTGTAAAAAGCAAAAACAAGCGCAAAAACCACAACAGCTACAATAAGAACTGCAATCAGTAAAACATTTCCCGGCTTCAAATTTTTACTCACTGCTTTCCTCCGTTGATCTTAAATCGCTTGATGCTTTTAGCAAACGTATAGCGCCAACCAACCCCTGATGATAATTCCTCAATGCCTGTTTTGCACCCTTTATCGCATCTTTGGCAGTCATAACCGCATCTTTGACGGATGTTGATTCGGGATCAATTGCATCTACTTTCAGCTTGGCATTATCGATTGCCGAAGAAGCTGTAGCGCCAAGACTTTCTGCCGCAACCAAAGCAGTTTCAGCTTCGGTAGTATTAACTCCGCGCTCTTTAAGTTTGTCGATTCTTGAAGCTATTCTCTGGGCAATTTTATCGAGTCTTGCAAGTGCCGCCTCATACCTTCCTAAGATTTTTAAAAAAACAGTTTTGATCCTCGCAACAACCCGTTTTCTAACTTCTGCTGTCTTTGTGGCAATTTTCTCCCGAGACTCCTGACGTCTTTTTTGAAGCTGTTTATGTCTTTCTATAAGATTTTGTCGCCTTTCAATGCGCTCTTCCCTTAACTTATCAAGTTTTCCCTGAAAACTTCCCTGCTCTTGGGTATCAGGACTCGATGAATCTTCAGTCTGTGCGTAAAGGGAAAAATTTACGGAAAAAAACAGCAGTAATGCAAAGGATACAACACCAATTGCGAATCTTCTCACGGCTTATTTCATATTAACAGCTGTGAAATGGTAAGGTCAAACGAAATTTTAACGCGGTTCTACAAAAACGGAAATTGCTGTGCTTTTGCTGTCTGCAGCTGTGTTTATTATTACTTCACCGCTGTACTGGGCATTTCTGACTTCAAATACATTTCTTGAGTCCGTCTTTTTAATATCGGTTACCTCCCAGCCAAACTGGGGCAAAGATCCAAAATAAAAATCAACTACCTTTTGGAGCTCTTCATCAACAATAAAAGAGGCACCAAATGAATCCTTATCGTCTATAGATTCTAAAAGTTGGGCCTTGGGATAACGGGGCATATTCGGGAAACCCGATACTGGTTTGGCTTTGACAAACTCGCTCTGGGAGGTAGCCCCGCCGCCGTTACCGAGTCTTGGTAAACACCCTGTCGCAAAAAATGCAAACGCAAGTACGATAAGTATTTTTCTTATCATTTCAAAAATATCTCCTGGGCAATTTTTTCCAGCTCCTGCGAATCAATATCGATAACATCGCTTGATTTAACCGGCTTAGGGGCCTGGTCCGCTTTTTTGACAAGCACAAATTTCAACTTGATTTTTGTACCCATAGCCTCTTCCATTATCTCCTCTAAAAGCCGGATTGTCTTTATCTCTTCCAACTTTTCCTTGTGAAACCGGTAAAATACTTCACAGATCAGATCACTGCCCTCAAGCGCAAGTGGACGCGTCGCCCTAAGAATCGCAGTCAGATGGGTATTGTGCGGACGGACTTTCTGCAAAAAATCACTCCATTTTTTCTGAATGTGGGCAAATGATACCGGGGATTTTAAAGAACTTACACCTTTTTTAGGTACCCCAACTAACTCTTCTTTAGAAACAGCCGCTTTGGGAACGACAAAAGTTTCACTGACAATTTCTGTCTGTTCTTTTTGGTCGGCTTCCGAAAGGCAAAATTTGCAGATTACTAAAATCACGGGAATATGGGCAAGAGAATATTGCTTTGACTGGCTTTCGGCAACCAAAAATAATTTAATCAGATCCTGAATTTGTGAATTTGTGGTTTTTTGCGCAAGTTCTTTTAATTTCACAATTTGTTCTGTGTCCAGATCAGAATCTGCCTTTTCGATCGAAAGCTTCATAAAAAGCAAGTCTTCCAAAAGTAAAATCACCTCTTTTACAAAAGCAGAAACATCAGCTTTTTCCTGCCAGAGTTTTTCTACCGTCAAAACCGCGTCTTTAAGCTTATTTTCAACAACGCTTTCCAAAAAGCCGAAAAGCAGATTCCAGTCAGAAACAAGAACCAGATTTTTAATGTTATCCTTGGTTATCTTTTTGGAAGTTGCCGAAAGCTGGTCCAAAAAAGAAACCGCGTCCCGGAAAGATCCGTCTGCTGCTTTGGCAATTGCAAAAATTGCCTCTTCATCAATTTTTATGCCTTCCTCTTTGATAATTTTTTTCAGCGCTAAGGAGAGCTCTGTATCTTGTGCCCTTTGGAAATTAAACCTCTGAACTCTGGAAATAATAGTCGACGGCAGTTTTGACGGCTCGGTTGTTGCAAGTATAAAAATGGCATGTCTTGGCGGCTCTTCCAAAGTTTTTAAAAGTGCATTGAAGGCCTCGCGCGTCAGCATATGCGCTTCATCAATTATGTAAACTTTGAATCTTGATGAGACCGGCGAGAGTTTTATTTTTTCCCGAAGATCCCGAACATCTTCAATCAGCCGGTTTGATGCAGCATCGATTTCGATTAAATCAAGATGGGAACCGTCGGCAACGGAAAGACACGATTTGCACTTATTGCATGGTTCACCGAATTTTGGCGTCGTATACTTTTGGCAGTTAACAGCTTTGGCAAAAATTCTGGCAGTCGAGGTTTTGCCCGTCCCTCTGGGTCCTGCAAAAAGATAACCGTGGCCGATTTTGCCTGTCTCAAGCTGCGAAAGCAAAGTGCCAATCGCATGTTCCTGACCAACAATGTCAGAAAATCTCTGCGGACGGTATTTAAGATAAAAAACAGCCATGATTAGGTCAATTGGTTAATAGGTATGTAGGATGGTGGGAAATAATCTTCCTACTATCCTACCGTCCCGCTAACCTAACATCCTACTCGTGGTGCTTCCCCAACAGATGTTCTGTTGCATGCCCGGTTAAAAAATAAAGCTGGTCGTCAACCATTGAATCTTGCCTGCTTGCCTCCTTCAAAATTTCAGGCCAGCAAAGAACTATATCTCCTAGTCTTAAAATATTGTCCGGCGGGTTCACAAAACCTCTACCGTCACTTTGCGAAATTTCTTCCTGGGCAAATGCTAAAACTTCGTGTGTCTTTCCATCTTTCAAAAATTTTAAAGACAAATCCTTCATTTTACGGCTGCCTACAACCGCAACCGAAACCTCTAAATCGCCGCTTTCGACCTTAAATTCAGAAAAGGTATCAAGGACCGCTCTTCTAATTACCTTACGGTTTACGGGATAACGCGTGTCAGTATGAATTATTACATTTACCATAGACTGCGGCCTTTAAGAAGATAGTTTTGATTTTACAACCGCTGCAACGGTACCGCCATCGGCCCGGCCCTTAACTTTCGAAAGAACAGCAGACATGACTTTCCCCAAATCTTTAATGTCGCGGGCGCCGACCTCGGAAATCTGCGAATCAACAATTTTTAACAGTTCCTCATCCGAAATAGGCTCGGGCAAATATGTTTTTAAAATAGCAAGTTCTTTTTCTTCTTTTTCTGCCAAATCATGTCTCCCTCCGGATTTAAAAGCAGCGATTGATTCCTGCCGCTTTTTGGCTTCTTTTTGAATGATGCCAACTAGTTCTTGACCCTCCAGCTCCCTGCCTTTTTCGATTTTGGCATTGTTGACTGCCGCAATTGCAAGCCTTAGGGTCGAGGTCTTAACCTCATCTTTTTGCCTTAAAGCATCCTCAAGATCTTTTTGAATTTTTAAAAAAAGGTTATCTGTCATAAATTCACCTTTATTTTCTTTTGATGAACTTTTTTCGCGCCATCTGAATTTTTTGCGCTCTTCTCAAAGAAGGTTTTAAATAATGCTCTCTTTTTTTAATTTCCAGAATAATCCCTTCATTTTGGACCTTTCTGTTGAATTTGCGGATTAATGAATCAACGGATTCCCCCGCCTGCGCAATCACTTTAGTCGACATTTAAAAAACACCCCCTTACAATTTTGACCATTCAATTTTTCCTCCTGCCAAAAGATGCAAGTGCAAGTGTGGAACATGCTGGTATTTTCCTCCATTAAAAGTCAGGCGAAACGCGTTAAGTTTTTGTAACTGAACCAATTTTTTTGAAACCTCGAACATATCTATCATATCACCTGCGCAAGAGTCGTCTATTGTCAAAACCGACTCAATATGCCTCTTTGGAATAATCAGAAGATGCACGGGCGCAACGGGATTAACATCGGCAATTGCCAGTGTTTTGGCAGTCTCCAAAATCGGCATGGTTTTAACCTCTCCCTTGACCAGTTTGCAAAAAATACAATTTGTACTGGCCATATATCTGGCCCTTAATGATGCTTCCTTTACGAACCATTTAGCTTTTTCTAACACGCTGTATAATTTCTAATTTCTAATTCTCTAATTTCTAAACAATTTCAAAATTTATTAAAATTTACAAATCATTTAGGTCAATTACAATAATTAGGTTAATTAGGTCAATTTCCTTAAGCTTTTTCCAGAATCTCTACCATCTCATCGATTGTCAGCTTCGATGCCTTCATTGTCGGATTTCTGTTTGAACCGTTTCTAAGAAGCACTTTCGAGGCATGCAGAAACCATGTCGCTTGCGGGTCTTTTTCCTTGGCCATTTCATAGGCACTGGTCAAATCTACATTAAATTTGTTTGAGGCGGTAATGCGGATATTCCCGCGGTTTGGGTCTTTGCGCATAACAACCGCATAATCATTTTTGATAGCAACATCCAAAACCGACTCGTTCTCGGTGTAAATCGCAACTCCCTTCCCCCAGCGCGTCTTAAATTTTTTACCCTCTTCAATCTGCTCTTCTGCGCGAACCTTAAGCTGTAAAAGTATATAAATTGCTTCCAAATCACGTGTTGCCCACTCGACATATTTTTCGTCAGCTCTGGGATATAAAATTTTCCAGCCTGTTAAAATATTGTGGATCGAAAATTCATACCTGTCGTCTGCCTTCTCGCACCATTTGTAAGTATCCCAGCCGTGATCAAGCTGGGTTGCAACCTCGATCAATCTTTTAAGCGCCTTATCGTCCTCTCTGACATAACCTTCCTTAATTAACCATTCCAAGACCAGTTTGGCCCCGCAGGTGAAATCGTCTGTCTGATGGTGGTCGAATTTGCCGTAACCGGTATCGACATGGACAATATTAGGGTTGGAATCCACAGGCTCATTGTTATAAGTCGTGCCTGCGGGCACAAATGCTAACTTTGCATCTTTGAAATCAGGATGGAATTTCTTTAAAAGCCAGATTGCCGGAATCCCGTCAAAATCCGGGGAATTGTGGGTAACAATGGTCTTTTGCAAAACATAAACACTTCCTTTCTTTACCCCGCGTAGCTTTAGCGACGTGGGATTTCTCTGGCACTGATTTTTTTAATCAGCCGATCTTACATTTTATCCTCAATGACCTTATTTGACAAGACCAAATCTTATGGCTCTTCTCCGTGAAGTTTAATAAAATCTAACCTCCACTCGGCTAAAGATTGGTTCTCCTCACCTGATCTAATTAAAGATTCTAGAGGCTGTTCTAGATCAACCCCAATTCTTTGTCTAACTGCTCGTTTAAACCCTTCTCTTTCAATATCTTTTGCCCGATCTGTATCGAAAATTCCTCCGCTTTCTGGATTATCCAAGTCTAACATCCATCCTACTTTAAATGGCTCCCTTGAACCTCCAAGGTATTTCCGCTCATCAGTAACTACTCCAAAATTATATTGCATGTTCAAAGCAAAAATAATTCTTTCTTTGAAAATTTGGGTAATCTTTGCAAATTCAAGCAGATCCTCCAATTTCTTCCTTAAAGCTAATTTATGCTCTGATCGCATTCTACGTTCAGCTACCTCCCCCGCTTCCATAATTACATTAAGGGTTTTGTCCAAATTGGGAAGATCTAAATTTAAACTAGCCAAGGAATCCCTAGGTAACTGAGCATATAACCCACGGAGTAAGTCATTGAGTTCAAACAGTGTCAATTCTGAAAAATCCCTCTCTCCAACCATTTATTAGACAGTTACTGTTTTTTTGACCAAATCCAAAGTCTTGGCCTGGAAAATGCTGAAGGCGATGTAATTTTCAAGGCTTTTCTTTTGTTCTTCCGTAAGGTTTGTCTGATCTGTGTTTTGCAGAGCCGCCTCAATTTCTGTTTTCTCAACTGCAATTTTTTCGTCTTTGCCTATTTGCTCCAGAATTAGCGAAACTTTGACATTCTTCTCCGCCTGCTCCCTCCATTTTGCCTTCAGTTCCTCGACAGTCGTTTGCTGCTCTTTAAGATACTCATCAATCTTTTTACCGGCTTGCTCAAGCTCGGAATTCAGACGGATGATCATTCTGTTCAGCTCGTCCTCAATTAAAATTTCAGGCGGCTCAAAGTCTACAAGTTTCAAAAATTGGGCAAAGATCGCCTGCTCGAAATTTATCTCGGCTTGATCAGAAACCAAAGATTCCAGATCTCGTCTGACAATTTCTTTGAGATTTGCCAAATCTTTTGCCCCAACCGCCTTTGCAAATTGATCATCAGGTCTATCCTGAGCTTTGTCGAAGGATTCATCATCAATCTTGCTCTCTGACTCTCCAATTCTCTCACTCTTTTTCTCTTCTTGATCTTTAAGAAATATCTTTTCCCCATGCGCATCATAAATAAATTTCTTCGATTTCTCCTCAGCGTCCCCAGTTTTCTTTTCAGTGTCCTTAGCGGCTGCAGTCTTCCGTTTCATCCACGCCTCATGAATATTTTTGACCGAAAGATTAATATCCTCGTCGGTAATTTGCTTTGCCTTCTGTTTTTTAACCTTAATCTTTTTCCAGTCTTCTACTTTAACCTTCGGCCGCTGAATAAAGCTTGCGGTAAACGAAAACGGCGAGCCTTTGGAAAGCGAGTGGACGGCGATTTGCGGTGAATCCAAAGGCACCAAATCTTCCTTTTTTAAAATTTCTCCAATGTGTTTTGAAACTAAAAAACTTGCGGTTTCGTTTAAAAGTTTGGCATGGCCGATATGCGATTCCAAAACATCATCAGGCGCGTTTCCTGGCCGAAAACCGGAAATTTTTGCATCTTTTCCAAATGCCACCAAAACATCCTTGTACGTCTTTTCAAAAGCATCTTTTGGGATATCAACTTTTATTTCCGCCTTGTATTTTTCGCCTCGGTTGACTGTATATTGCATATTCGTTAAGCTATTACAAATAGCGCTTGTAATGCACTATTATAATCGGATATTCACAGCCTGCCAAATGGCAGGCTTTTACAAAGGGGGTTAAATTAATGAGCAAGAAAGAAAGACTAACAACCTCAAGTGTTAAAGGCCACAGCAGGGCAAGGCGGCGACTAGTGGATCTTTCAAATCAGTTCGATCCGCGAAGGCCTGCTCCTGACCCAAATAATTTAATAGATGAGTTAAAAAATTTGGAACACTTGCATATAAGAAAAAAACCTCCTAGACGCTGAGGCTTTTAATTACGTTGTCAACACTTCCTACTCTTGTCTGCTTCTCCGATCGCATCTTTAACTCTACCTTTCCTTTCCCTGTCTTTCCAGATACAACCAAACGAGCCGGAATACCGATTAAATCACAGTCTGCAAATTTTTCGCCGGCTGTGACATCTTCTCTGTTATCCCACAAAACCTCAATGCCGGCCTTAGTTAACTTCTCGTAAGTATCTTTCGCCCACGGCTCGGTCCCTGGATCCTCGATATGAACCAAATGAACATTAAAAGGGCTAACCGTCTTTGGCCAGATAATACCCTTGTCATCGTTATAAACTTCGACAATTGCACCCATAAGCCGCGAAATTCCGATACCGTAACAACCCATCTGCGCAAACTTATCCTCACCTTTTTTATCTTTATAAGTTAAACCGAATGCCTTAGAGAATTTGTCCTTTAAAGGAAAAATATTGCCGACTTCGATTGTTTTGACCTTCTTTAGAGGCCCGTGACCTAATTCGCACGGCTGGCCATCTTTTGCAGTGGCAATTTCCACATTCTCTGAATAGTCGCCCCCGGGGCAATAAATAATTTCGTCCTCACCGTTTTCGCAAACAACTTGATATTCATGGGAAAATTCGGAAAATGTTCCGCCTGCCGCTTTTGTCTCAATTGCCTCAAGTCCCAAACGCTCAAAAACCTTTCGATAAACCCCTTTCATCACCTCGTAATACTTAAGCATGTCTTTTTCATCCGCATGGAATGAATAAAGATCCTTCATTAAAAATTCCCGGCCGCGCAAAAGCCCTGATTTTGCACGCGGCTCATCGCGGAACTTAGTCTGGATTTGGTAAAGGGAAATGGGTAAATCGCGGTAAGATTGTACATACTCGCGCGCAATCGGAACCAAAACCTCTTCGTGGGTAGGACCCAGCGCATATTCCTGATCATATTGACTCTTGACCTTAAAAAGCGCGTCAAAACTCTTCCATCTGCCGGTTTTTTGCCAGCTTACCTTGTTTTGCAAGGCCGAAAGCAGAATTTCCTGACCACCGACACTATTCATCTCTTCGCGGACAGTATTTGCGATTTTGTTAAGAACACGAAGACCAAGGGGCAAAAAATTATACACGCCGGAAACTTCTTTTGAAACAAAACCCGCCCGAATCAAAAGCTTGGCGTTTTTGGAAACTTCGTCTTTAGGATCCTGCCTTTTCGTTTTTCCGAAAAGCTGTGAATACTGCACAAGAAAAGTATATCAGAAATTGATTATCTAACCAGCTTCAAAATGTCATTGTACGTAACCAGAAGAATTAGGGCCAAAAGCAAAGCAAAGCCTATCGTGTGAGCCCATTTTTCGACTTTCGGGTAAACTCTTCTTTTGGCAATCGCCTCGACAATTATAAATGCGAATCTGCCACCGTCCAAAGCCGGAATTGGCAGGATATTAATAACGGCAAGGTTTAGAGATAAAAGCCCAACGAGCTGCATAACCGAAAGCCAGCCCAACGAAACCGCCTGCGAGGTAATGGCGGCAATACCAACGGGCCCGGCAATGCCCTCGGAAACGGGAGTAATGTCGCGTGAGCGGATTGAATAGCCGATTATTTGGGAAAAAACATTTACCGAGTAATCCAAAGTGTTGTAGCTGTGGATAAAGCCGGAAAATGCTTTTTGCGGCCATGTTTGGTAATTTAAGACAACTAATTCCCCGAGTCCCACCCCCAAAACCGGAGCTTGTTGTTCCTGGCTATACTTTGGAGTCGCCGTCACTTCTCTTTTTTGATTATTTATAGGATTTTCCAGAACAACGGAAATCGGCTGGTTTTCGGAAGACCGGATAACTTCCTGCAGTTTTTCAATTGAGGCAATCTCTACGCCTCGAGCGGAAATTATCGAATCACCAACTTGAATTCCGGCTTGGGACGCCGGCGAATCAGTATTTACATCGGCTATCAAAACCTGTTTTGTCTGGTTTACAAATTTAAAATTATGTTCCACAAAAAGCGGCAGGGAAACTTTATACCCCAGCGCTGCCACAATGATGTAAAAAATCGCAACCGCCAAAGCAAAGTTTGCAACTACTCCGGCAACTACAACCAGCATTCTTTGCCGGATGCTTTTTATGTAAAAACTGTTCTTTTGATCCTTTTTTTTGTCCTCGGGATCTTCCCCTACCAAGCGCACAAATCCGCCAAATGGAAGCCAGTTCACGGAATAAATCGTCTCGCCGATTTTCTTGCCCCAGATTCTTGGCGGCAGGCCGATTCCGAATTCCTCAACACCGATACCAGCTCTTTTGGCCATCAGGAAATGCCCAAGCTCATGCAAGATTACAAGAATAGAAAGAATAATTATAAAAACCAGAATAGCCATCAGACTTCCCTCAACTGTCCCTCTTTATGTTTCCCCGCAACTTCTATTGCCTCAATAAACTGGTCATGAACTTTCTGTATCTCGTGCCCATACCTTTTTTCCTCGTCTTCGGAAATCTCACCGCTTTTCTTCTGCTCTCTTACAATTTCAATAAACTCGTGCCTGATATGCCGTATCTCAACCCGGTATTTTTCCAAAAGTGTGTGCATTTGTTTGATTAACTGCTCCCTGCGTTCGGCCGTTAACGCAGGAATTGTAATTCTAACCAAATCGCCATCAACAACAGGCGTCAGACCGATATTTGCGCGGGTTATGCCGGCAACTATGCTTTGGAGAATTGTTTTGTCCCATGGGGAAACCAAAAGAGTAGTTGAGTCGGGAGCGGTAATTTGGGCAAGCTCCTTGACCATCATTTTGGTGTCATACGCCTCAATTTCCAAATCGGAAATTAAAGTCGGCGCCGCCCGGCCGGTTCTGATTTGCGCAAGTTCGACTTTAAGATGCCCGATGGCATCCTGCATTTTTTGGTTTACCTGATCAACTATCATCGATTAGTTACTCCCGAAAATTATCACTGCTATAATCTAGCGAATCCTATCTTGAGATAATCTAAAAGTCTGGCGTTCTAAAATTTTCCTTCGCCTTCCGGCTATATCCGTTTCCGACACCGGCACGTGTGATTCGACAAGTCTTCTAATATTCCCACCATAACCATGAAGATCGACTCTTCTTTGAATTCGATTGGGTATAAACTCTCTTCTATGTTCTTTCATTAATCATTGACCTCCAAGTTCAAATCTTATAAATCTTCTAATTACAATATTTTCCCCAACTTTGGCAATTATTTCCTTTATTAAATCATCGATTGTTTTTGAAGAATCGCGGATGTATTCCTGTTTTGAAAGTTCCTCAACATCGGCAGGATCCATGGCCGCAATCTGCATGGCCACTTCATGGGCCAGATTTTTAAATTCATCGGTTTTTGCAACAAAATCGGTTTCGCAGTTTACTTCAACCATCGTACCGACTTTACCACCCCCGTGGATGTAAGTTTCAACCAGCCCCTGGCCGGTTGCGCGGTCTTTCTTTTTGGAGGCGATTTCTGCACCCCGGCTTTTCAAAAGCCCTTCTGCCTTTTTAAAATCACCGTTAGCTTCCTCTAATGCTTTTCGGCAACCGGCAATGCCGGCGCCAGTTTTTATTCGAAGTTTTTTAACGTCTTCAATTGATATCTTCATGATTCTAATTTACTTGCACTCTCCGATTTATCTTCACCGGTTGCTATCTTTTCCTGCGGGGTTTTCTTTGCATACTTTTCCCTGCCCTCCAAGTATGCGTCGGCTATGGTTTTGGTGACAATCTCGATTGCCTTAATGGCATCGTCGTTTCCGGGAATCGGATAGGAAACAAAAGAAGTATTGGCATTTGTGTCGCAAATTGCAACAACAGGTACCTCTTTTTTGACAGCCTCCCGGCAGGCATTTTCCTCGCGCCGCACATCTACAACAAACAAAGCATCAGGAAGTTTTTCAATGCCCACTACGCCGCCGTAAAACCGCTCGAGTTTGGCAATTTCGCGGTCTATCAACAGCTGTTCTTTTTTTGTCCTGTCTTTAAATTCACCCTCTTCTCTTTTTGTTTTTAAATCTGTTAATTTTTTAATGTTTTTGCTGGTTTGCTCCCAGTTGGTCAAAAGCCCGCCGATCCATCTTTCGGTAACATACTTTGCACCCACACGTTTGGCCTCTTCCTCGACAATCGCTCTTGCCTGCTTCTTGGATGCCAGAAAAATTATAGTGCCACCTGCCTCACCGATTTTTTTGACAAAATCGCAGGCCTCTTGAAGTTTTTCAACGGTTTGCGCAAGATCAATGACATGAACGCCTTCCCTGGCCGTAAAAATGTACTGGCGCATTTTGGGGTTCCACCTGCGAACCTGATGCCCGAAATGGACACCCGCTTCCAATAAATCCTGCATTGATGGAATGTTCATTGATTACCTCCAAGCACCTCGCCGAATACCGCCATTCTATTTGCAACCCATACTCGCGTTGAAAGAACAGGCACGCGTAATTTTTCTGTTCTGTCCCTAAACCGTTTCTGGTCTACAATTGCCCAAACTACGGAATGAGTCTCGTGATTTTCCAAACAGACACCCTTAAACTCTCGATGCGCATTTTCTGAAAAAAAATGCTTGACATCTTGGGCAATTTCAGTGTGATCCTGCCGATGAATTTCTAATCCGACGATCGGGGCGTTTTCTAGCTGTGCCCGTTTTCCGCTGGGGCCGACTACTCGATTAAATTCATCGGAATGGAGCTCATCCTCCAATAAATCCAAGAAGAAAAATCGATTACCAGAAAAAGTCACTGCGACCTCATTTCTGGTCTTTGAAAAATCACAAGCTTTTGAAAAATTAGATACAGTTTCTTCCCTTTCTTCTAAAGTGTTTGGGCCAAAGTGCGCAAGCAATGATGCAAGAGTTCCCTCAAGAAAACTGCGTAATTTTCCCTCATTCCAAATATTTCTACGAACATTGACTTGACGTTCCTTCATTGGAAAATAAATTCCTCCTTTCATCCCCGCTGGTGCGGGGTCCTCCGCCCAAATTCATCCCTCACCATTTTGGTGAGAGGACGAGGAGTTTTGCTTGAGCGTGTGTGATTGTTGGAATATAGCACAAGAAGGAAACAGAAATCAATTAAAATATTTCTCTTTCACCACGAAGCTCATCAAGTCTACGATCACATTCATGAATGTCGGCTGCTTCGAAAGGGTCTTTCGGCACACCTGTAATTTGGCCGCCTACGAGATCATCTTCCCCGAATTTTATCCCCGATGAATCAGCCTTTAACGAGCCTTGTGGCAATCTGAAAAACTGTTCTGCAAGTCTGCGTAAATCTTTTTCTTGCATTTGCCCAACAAAAAAATCGGCCCTCTGATGGTACCAATTTAAATTTGTAAAAATCTTACTATTTTTAAAAACCCAAATCAAGCCTTAAATTGATTATTAATATCTGACCGCATAGCTTTCGGTTTTTCCTTATGATAAAGATCAAGCAACGACCGTTCTCTCTCTTGGGAAAGACGGGCCCATTCTAATGCTTGGCAAAAACCTTTATACCCACCTCTACCTTCCGGTAAATAAAATTCGAGAATCGTCCTTTCCTGCGGTGTTGGTTGGAAACCATCCACATCTCCTTGATTTGTGCTAATCTCTCTGTGTATAACTCGCTCAAGAAAACCCATGATTGATCACCGCCTTTTTTTTTGAACTTATTAGTCCAAGTTTTTTATCAATCCTTTTCTCACTTTCCCTACGTGCTAAATTATACACCCCATAGTCCACAAATTTAAGCGCTTTTACTAAAACCGGATGGACTTTTTTGACTGCCTCGACTTTTTGATGCTCAATAATTCTGTAATCCGGATGACCCTGCCTACCTGTGCGCAGTTCCGCCTCCCACGTCAACTCCCGCAAATTCTGGAATTGATACCAGCGGATACGGTTCCCCATCATCACCACATATTGCGCCTGGTCGGGATAGCGCCTTTTAATTTGCCGGTACAGTTTATCGATTTTGCCTGCTGCATCCAGATACGGCTTTTCAAGTTTTGCGGCCAGAAGATCCGCAGGCACATCAAACCCAAGCTCTGTTGTCAGCCTTTGTCTTTCCTGAGTCATCATCCGGTGACGTTGAAGGTCGCGGTATGCCCCGAAGTTTGTAACAATATCGAACTTGTAATAGGTATTTTCAAAAGCCCGAACCAGCCTGTGCTGGCGTACTTTACGTTTGGATACGGCCTTTTTGATAATTTCCAGTTTTTTGGCAGAAGGAAGCGCCGAAACTTTTCTTTTTATATCCTCATACGGCAAAGTTGAATATTTATAAAGAAGCGAGGCAACAATCCTGTCTTCCGCATCAACATCCCACTCCACCAGCTCAACCCTTCTTCTATTATTGTTCGAGAGCAGTCGAGAAGTAATAGATGAAAACTTCTCGATTCGTCCTCCGGATTCACTCGAAGAATAGCCGAGGTAGGTTTGTGTCATTTCCTCAAGCTGTCTTTCTGTTGAAGCAACAAATCTTTGATAAATTCGGCCCCTGGCAGATGTTGCCCTGCCGACCAAAGACGGAATTACTTTTTTAAGCTCCGTCTGTGCGCTTTTTGCCAGCATTCTAATTTCCGCCAAAGGATGCGCATAACATTTGGTAATCACATATTCCAAGGACTGCCCCACCCCGAAAAACCCGACATTGGTAATTGTGGCAGCCGGCAGATATGCCCGCAAAACATCGCATGCTTTGGCTTTAATGGTTTCCACGTAAGCCCTATCCGACTGGTCTTTTTCCTGTGGAAAAAGTTTTTTTAGATATTTAGTCAAAGGCTCAATTGACTGACTATATCTTCCAAAAAGCATGTTTAAATGTTTAATGTAATCAGCCTTAAATTTGGACTTTAGCAAATCCGGTTCCGAAAAATACAAATAACGGCCCGCTTGCTTTTGGTCGAATAAAACATAACGGGTCGATTTTTCCAGAGGCGCAAAGCCTATTCTGAAATCTTCCAGAATTTTGGTTGCCACGTTTGAGATATTTTCAAAAAAGATGTGGGCGCCGGCCATCTGGGCAATAGAGTCGTCGCCGTATGCGGCCAGCCATTTTTCAAAAAAGTTGCGTGCCCGCCTGCTGTTGACAACCTTTTCCCAGCCGCCGTGCTTGTGCAGATATTCCACAAATGTCACAAGCTCCTTTTTCATCACTTCGGCCTGGCGAATTTCAGCTTTCTTCGCACCTTCCAGATTCGGCTCCAAAATGGGTTTTATGTATTCGTCAAAAAAAAGCCGTCTAACCCCTTTGGTCGATCTAGAGTATCGAGATGCCAATGCACCCAAAACTTCGCTTGGCAGGTACTTGGCCGCAAAAACATTTTTGTCCAAGTTTGTAAAAAACGGTAAAATAAAATACGCTTCTTCTTTTGTGAATTTTTCAGGAGATTTTTGCTGATCTATCATCATCAGGACGAGGAAAAACCTCGTTTTGGGTTGCCTAGATAACTCTCGCTTTTCTCAGGACTTCGATAACTTCTTTGTGTACCTCGTCAATCTTTTTTAATTTTGCGCCTCTCGTGTTTGACATAATGGTCCAGTTTTTATTTTTCTGTGCATAATCCCAGAATGCCTTGGCAACTCTTTTTTGGTAAGACACGTTTTTTTCGTGAATATCAAGAGCTCTCATTCGCATAAACTTCTGGGCAATCTCTTGAGGAATTGTCAAAAGAATCGAAAAATCCGGCCTTGGAATTTTATTTTCCCCATACTCCAAATCCTCTAACCATTTTATATATTTTATTTTTAATTTTTTATCTTTAATCTTTGCTGCCTGATGGGCGATATTCGAAGCCATGTATCTGTCGCAAACAACCAGCTTCCCCATCCCCAACCACTTCCTGATTTTTGCGGATTCCAAAAGCCTGTCACCCGCATAAAGTATCGACGCAAGATAAGGACTAACCTGGTTAACATCTCCAAATTCGCCGTCCAAATATCTTCGGACTATCTTGCCCCAAGCCGATTTGTAATTTGGAAAAGAGAAAAAAACCGCATTTTTCTTCTTTTTCTTTAAATAGTCAAAAAGGAGTTTCGCCTGAGTGGTTTTGCCTGTGCCGTCTGCCCCTTCAAAAACGATAAATTCCCCTTTCATGATTTGCGCGGCCGACCTCTTTTTGCCACTCCAGCCCTTTTGAAGGAGCGGTGAATCTTGGAAGCAACGGCAATTTTTGAACCTGAATATCTGTCCGACCGGCTTCCCTCGTATAACATTTTGACCGGGGCTGCCAGTCTTTCGAAAGTAAATGCGCAAATCGGCATGCCCGAATATAAAATCGCAGGCTTTGGGCCTAAGTTTCCAAGTTCCAGAACAGGTGCGCCATTCCAGCCTGGGTCAAAACGCGCGGCCGTTGAATGGACTAAAATCCCCAGTCTTGCCAAAGAGCTTTTGCCTTCTAATCTGCCGACGATATTGTTAGGGAGCTTTAAGGTCTCGCGCGTTGAGGTTATTGCAAAAGCACCCGGCTCCAGAATAAAAGGGTCTCCTTCTGTTAAATTTACTTCCTCCATGGCATCTTCAGGCAAACCGCGTTTGGTATCAATAAACCGGTAGGCTCCTGCCCTGAAAAGTTTTATGTGGATTCCAAGATGAAAATCAACGGAAACCTGGTCGATCTGCGATTTCCAGTTTTTGGAAAGCGGCGAAATTTGAATAATTCCCTTCTGAATATAATCCGCAATTACCCAATCGGGCAATATGCCGGCAACTTCCGGTTTCTTATCAGTTTCTTCTTTTTTTGCCATAGACCTCTTTTCTTTTTCTAAGAAATCATACACAATTCTGCTCCAAGTCTCCATTTTACTTTTATATTTGGCAAGGTCCGAAAAACTTACAAACTCTCCCGATTTATGCTCATCTTTAACTTTTGCGTCTTTAGTGCCGCCCGAAAGGTGGACAATCAAACCGAAATGTACCATCCCGACTTCGTTTGAATCATCGTTCAAAAGCCCCAAGAATTTTGTTTGATAAGCACCTTTGTAGTCTACCTCCTCTTCAAATTCCCGCTTCGCTAAAACAAATACCTGCGCTGTAGACGAAAGTCTGCCTAAACCTTTTATATCTCTCTTATTAATATGACCCCCAACGCCGATTGAATACATACTGGAAAGGCGGGATTCGGTATGATCCCCTTTCCGCTTCATTAAAAAAATTTTGCCGCCAACTTCCAAAATTAAATACGGAATTATCTGCTGCCACGAAGGATCATTCTCTACTTTTCCCCGGGGCAAAAACTTGTGATTTGCCAAGATAAGCTTCAGATATTTTGCGCAGCTTTCGCTTCTTATGCCGTGCCACGTTCCGTGAGCAAAAATTTTGCTGCGTGGCACAACAAGCACCCTCTCATTTGCTTTTTTTGCTAAAGTTTTTTTCGGCATTGGTCGGATTTTGGGCGAGGATAAATTTAGGCAGGGGCCGGTGAGCCTTTCGGCTTTGTCCATGACGCGTATTTACATTCCGGCCAGTTGGAACATCCCCAAAAAGTTTTGCCCTTCCTGGTCTTTCGCATGACTATATTGCCACCATCTTCAGGACAAGTCAAACCTGTCTCCTCCACTAACGGCTTGGTATTTTTGCAATCCGGAAAGCCGGAACAAGCCAAAAACTTGCCGAACCGGCCGTACCTAATAACCATCATTTTGCCGCATTTTTCGCATTTTTGGTCGGTTTCCTCAACTTCGATTTTCATTTTTTCCGCCTCTTCTGCTACTTTTTCGACCTGTTTTTCAAACGGCTCCCAGAAATTTTCCAAAGACGCAGGCAGAGTTTTTTGCCCCTGGGCAATCAGATCCAGATTATTTTCCATTTGTGCGGTAAAGGTAACGTCAACAACTTCCGGAAAGTTGGCAACCAAAAAATCAACGGTAGTTTTGCCCACGGGCGTCGGGACAATTTTTGCACCCTCCTGCCTTTCAATATATGTTCGCTCATACAGGGTTGAGATAATCGGCGCATATGTCGAAGGCCTGCCGATATCATTTTTCTCAAGCTCGCGGATTAAAGTCGCTTCGGTAAAGCGCGGGGGCGGTTCGGTAAACTTTTGAATTTTTTCAAGGTTTTTCAGATCCAAAGGATCGTTTTTAGCTAGATCCGGCAGGGTCTGCTCCTTGATCGGCATTTTGTCATAAACCCTATACCAGCCTGCAAATTTAACTTTTTGGCCGGAAGCTTTGGCAATGTATTTCTTTTTGCCCTGGCCCAAAACCAAAAGGCTTGTTTCCGCAACAATTGCCTCTGCCATCTGGCAAACCACCGTTCTTTTCCAAATCAAATCATAGAGTTTCTTTTCATCATTACTTGTTACTTGTAACTTGTTACTTGTTACTTGTATATTAGTTGGCCGTATTGCCTCGTGGGCTTCCTGCGCCAGTCTAGACCTGGCTTTGTATTTTCTGGGAACCTGCGGCAAATACTTTCCCCCGAATTCTTTTTCAATGAGTTTGCGCACGCTAGAAACCGCGGATTGAGCAAGGTTTACCGAGTCCGTACGCATGTAGGTAATCAACCCTTCCTCGTAAAGGTTTTGGGCGATACGCATGGTTCTTTTTGCTGTGAATCCATGACGAGTAGCCGCAGTCTGCTGCAGGGTGGATGTTGTAAAAGGCGGATTGGGGTATTTTTTGACATCTTTTGTTTTGACCTCCAAAACCGAAAATTTGGCTTTTTCCAAATCATGCGATATCTCGTCTGCCTGTTTTTGGTTTTTAATTTCCGCTTTTTTGCCCTCGATTTTGGAAAGCGCTGCCGTAAATTCCTGACTCTTACTCTCTGGCCCTTTTACTCTCTGGCTCTCTAAAATTAAATCAATCAGCCAGTATTCTTCACTCTTAAAAGCCTCAATCTCCCGCTCGCGGTCAACTATAAGCTTTAAGGCAACCGACTGGACCCTGCCTGCCGAAAGCCTGCTCTTAACTTTCTTCCATAGAAGCGGTGAAAGTTTATAGCCGACTAACCTGTCCAGAACCCTACGAGCCTGCTGGGCCTCGACCAGATCCCCGTCAATTTCTCTGGGGTGGTCAAAAGATTCTTTGACCGCACTTTCGGTAATTTCGTGGAAAACAACGCGTTTATAGTCGGGGCTTTTAACTTTGCCTTTGTCGCGTATCACCTGCAGTAAGTTCCAGGCAATTGCCTCTCCTTCTCTATCAGGGTCTGTTGCCAGCCATAATTTTTCCGCTTCGGCCGCCTGCTTGGCAAGCCCGTTGACCATTTTGATTTTTTCTTTGGGAATTACATACTTTGGCACAAAATCATTCTTAACGTCGACGCCAAACTCGCCCCTTGGCAAATCCCGCACATGCCCCATGGAAGCAATAATCTGATAACCTGAACCGAGAAACTTCGATAAAGTTTTAGCTTTCGTAGGTGATTCAACAATGACTAAGTTTTTCACTATTCCTTACTCTCTACATTTTTAGGGCTCGTGTCAATAGCAATTTAGTAAACCGAACCTAAAAATAGATATTCTATTGACAATTAACAAGTTAGATTTGATAATTCGAATCATTAGATTCTAATGGCACAAGTTTCCAAAAGAAAAATTAACAATAAAATTGAATCAAAGATGTACGAGACTCTTTGGCAAGCATTCTCACAGCTATCATATAAAGGTGATATTCAATTATTTTTAAATGACATTTTATCTCCAACAGAAAAAATAATGATTGCAAAACGTCTTGCGATTGCTTCTCTACTTTCGAGAAATTATGATTATGAAACTATTAAGGATCTAATAAAAGTATCCCAAGGCACTGTTGCAAAGATTGTTTTAAGTCTTAAATTTAGAAACGGATATAAAATTGCAATCGATAAAATAGCAAGATCAGAAGCCGCTAAAGATTTTTGGCAGGATATAGAAAATCTATTATATAGATTAGGCAATCCTAGAATTACTTTAGCATCCGACCGGTTTATATTCGCTCGCAGAACACCCCGATTAAATCGGGGATGAATGCGAAAGCGAATACATACTTCCGAGGCATAACTATCTGCTCGCTCATGTAAACTTGAAGTAGAATACCGAGGCCTTTCAGGCCTAGGAAGTTTATAAGGAAAAAACTTGGACACAAAAAGGCGACTTTAATCTCATGAACAAAACAGTATTAATTATTAAAAATATAACGCGCGAGGGGCCGGGATTAATCGAAAAAATTCTTCAGGAAAATCTGATTTATTATGACGTAGTTGATCTTTCTACGGATGAACGTGCGCCCGATTCTAAAAATTACGGCACATTGATTGTCCTTGGCGGGCCGGACAGTGCCAACGACAAAACCCCAAAAATCAAAAACGAAATTAAGTTTATTAAAAATTGGATTGCAGCAAAAAAATCTTTCCTGGGGATATGTTTGGGCTTACAGCTTTTGGTAAAAGCCGCCGGTGGAAAAGTAATAAAAAGCCGAACTAAAGAAGTTGGCTTTAGGGATCCAGAAGGGAATCTTTTTGAAGTTGAGCTTTTAAAAAACAGCCAAAAAGATCCCCTTCTATATAAACTTGGCAAGAAAATAAGAGTCTTTCATCTGCATGGTGAAACCGTGACCTTAACCAAAAAAATGCAGGTTTTGGGCAAAGGCAAATATTGCCAAAACCAAATCGTCAAAGTTGCGGACAGAGCCTATGGATTGCAGGGACACTTTGAGTTGACCGAAAGAATGCTCGATATCTGGCTTTCTGAGGATCCGGAATTAAAAAGGCTGGATGCCAAAAAAGTCCGCGCGGATTTTGACGAAATTAAGGAAGAATACGAAAGAACCGCAAACCAAATTTTTACTAACTTCCTAAAAATCGCAAAATTAATATAAAAAAAGATTGAATCATCCAAATCCCCAAGCCGTAATTTTGCCCAAACAACAAAACAATTAAGCTTGACATAACTAGAAACTCTTTCTAAAATACGCTCGCTATGGGTCCTGAAGTTGTTTCGGCAGAAAAATCTGAATTCCTTCCGCTTAGGGATACTCTTAATGCATTCTATAATTCTGAAAAATTCCTAAGTTTAAATGAAAGCACACGTTCGTTTTATCAGGGTGACTTGAGATGTTTTCAAAGATCGATGGCTGGAATTGGTGCTGAATCCCTAAATCAAATTACCCCGCAAATTGTTGCTGACTATTTAGCGAGTCTCCAAAAAAGTCCAGCCACCATCGCAAGACGGCTAAACTCAATAAAAACTCTCCTTCGTTGGGCAGAAGCAGAACACATTGCTGATCCGTCGTTAGTAGATCAGCTCCCTAAGACCCCTAGGTGGGAAAAAGCAATCACCCCTAACTATCTAAGTGATAAGGAAGCGGCGGGTTTGGTTGAAAAAGCCCGCGGCAATCTCAGAAACTTAGCTTTAGTTACTATAGCCATACAAACAGGTGCTAAAACATCTGAAATTTTAGACTTAAATGTTGACGATATTCATCACTCAGACCATCAAGTATCGATACAATTTATAAGCAAAAATGGTAAAAGCCGAGTAAATTATCTGGACGGCGAATCTGCTGAAATTATAAGGGAATTTGCGGAAAACCAAAAAACTGGTCCGTTATTTCTTACCGGGAAATACAATCACTCTGGTGAAAAATTAACTCGTCAAGGCTTCTGGTTTATTGTACGAGAATTAGGAAAGACTGTCGGCCGTCCAGATATTAATCCGCGAATTTTGCGCAATACTTTTATTAGAAATTTCCCAGGAAGTCCTGCCGAGTTAAGTGAAACTTTGGGAATCAACTATGATCTCTGTTGTCATTTGCTCAAGAGAAGAATTAGATAAGCTAATATACAAATCTCAGATCCCCCAAATCCCCGAACCGTAGTTTTTGATAAAACCGGATAACTCCATTAAAGAAAGCGTTGAGGAAACTTTGTTTATAGAAAGACCGCTTTCGCGCGCAATTACATCAATATGTTTTGAACCGCCGTCTAAAATCGAAAAGATCTTTGCCTGATCTTTGTCTTGTGGTTTCTTTTGACTTTCGACTTTGACTTTGACTTTCCGGCGCTCAATTTCCAAAATCTGCAAAATATCGCCAGCTTCCGTTGCCGGATGCACGCCTTCTTTAATTAAATTGTTGGTGCCGCGACTCATCTTGCCAAAAATCGGCCCGGGTACTGCAAAAACTTCCCTGCCCTGCTCTGCCGCCTGGCCCGCGGTAATTAAAGAACCGGAATCCTCGGCCGCTTCTGTAACCAAAACTCCAAGCGACAAACCGGAAATGATTCTGTTGCGCGCGGGAAAGTTTGACGGCACAGACGGAAACCCCAACGGAAATTCGGAAACCAAAGCGCCGTTTTTGACAATATCCTCTGCCAGTTTTTTATTCTCCGGCGGATAAATTGTGTCAACCCCCGAACCCAAAACCGCAATCGTCCTGCCGCCTGCCTCCAACGCCGCTCTGTGTGCAAAACTGTCGATTCCCCTTGCCAAACCCGAAACAATAGTCAGGTTCGAGGCAACCAAATCATAAACAAACTTTTCCGTAACCTGCCTTCCGTAACTTGTCGCAAACCTTGCGCCGACAACCGCAATCGCCAAATCGTCCTGCGGTAAAAGTATCCCTCGAAAATACAAAACCGGCGGAGCATCAGAAATTTGGCGAAGATTCGCCGGATAATCGCGGTCAACAACCGAAACTACCTTAATCCCTCTTTCATAAACCGTATCCAAATACAGACGAGGAGAGACCTCGTTTCGGAATCTGATTATCGATTCGCGAGTTTTTGAATCGAGTTTTAACTTTTGGATTTCAGATGCCAGCGCATTCCAGAATTTTTGCAGGCGTTTGAATTTTTTTAGAAGATAATTAAAGGTTGCAGTTCCAACACCTGGAATAGCGGAAGTCGCAACCCAAAACTCAAGCTCCTTATTCATAAATAATAGATGGAAAAATTATACTTTAATAACAAATGTGCCGGCTAACTTATCATGAAGAGCTTGTTTTTTGGTATCAAATACTACCATAAAATAACCTATACCCAACGTTATTGTAGACAATAATTTACCTACATATTCTCTAAGAAAAAATGTACGAATCGTTGGTGTCTGTCCATCAATAGTTATAACTTTAATTCCCATAAATTGCTTCCCGAATGTCTGACCAGATTTATGTTGATAGATAACATAATAAACAAAAGCTAAGATTAAATTGAAAGTTACCATGAGAATATGCATTGCTAAAGCTTGGCCAATTTGAAAAAACAAGAAATTAAACAAGAACAATACAGCCCATATTAATAAAATATCTATTAGTACTGCTGTATATCTTCGCCAAAAACCAGCATAAATTAACGTTGAAAGCTGTGATTGAGGAATAGTTGTTTGTTGACCAGAAGGAACCGTGTTTCCTGTTGATTTTGCGCAAACTGGGGAGTAAACGCAGAGGTTTGATTAAGGTCCATTTTTATATTCTATTTTAAGATTAGTAGAAAATATAAATTAAATCAATTTGCTTTCAAGACTTGCTCTTTCTGCAATGAATTTTGCGGCTTTTTTGGCCTGGGCTTTGCGGAATTCCAGCGAGGTCTCTCCTCGTTTTGACCTAAGTTCTTCGGCTAATTCTTTAATACTTCCGGCGTCAAATGCAAGTGCCACGTTTTTGTAATTTTTAATGGCGGCGCGGATTAACGCCTGTCCACCGATATCCATGCTTTCGGGAAAATTTTGAGAGTCCGGTTTATATAAATCAACCACCACCAAGTCGATTGACTCAACACCCATCTTTTCAAGTTCTGCTATATGCGTCGCCTGTCCTCGGTCTGCCAAAATCCTGGCAAAAAGCTCGCGTGAAATCGTCTTTAACCTGCCGCTAAAATCAAACCCCAAAGCAACCGGGCTTACTGTTTCAACCTTGAGTTTTATGTATTTTGCCGTGCCTTCTGTCGCCCAGATTTTGTCGGATTTAATAAGCGGCAAAAGTTTGTCGACAGTCTCTTTATTGGAAACCGCAATCAGAATGTTTTTTACTTTTATATTGTCCACTTTCTAAATTTCTAATTGTTCTAAATTCTAATTGTTCTAAATAAGTTCCAATGATCTAAATTTAGAAATTAGGTTAATATCAGCCTTCAGCTTCGCTGAATCTGATATATCAGAGGAGCAACATTGAAACGAAGTTTCAAGTTGACCTGCTGATATTGGACCAATTAGGTCAATTTCTTAATGCTTAAAGTGCCGAACGCCTGTAAAAACCATGGTCATGTTGTGTTTTTTGGCAGCTTCAATTACCTCCTTGTCGTGAATTGATCCGCCGGGCTGGATTATCACCGAAATCCCCGCATTTGCCGCCAATTCCACATTGTCGGCAAACGGAAAAAAAGCATCGGACGCCAAAACCGCCCCTTTTGTTTTTCCGAAAGCCTGATCCAAAGCAAGTTTGACCGCATTGACCCTGTTTGGCTGACCGGTTCCCATCCCCAGCATCGAAAGGTCGCACGCAACAACAATGGCATTTGATTTGACGTGCTTAACTACTTTCCATGCAAATTCTAAATCTTCATAAACTTTGGCAGACGGCTTTTCACCGCAGGCAACTTTCCACTTTGACTTTGACTCTTTGACCGTATCCGGCGTCTGAACCAAATAACCGTTAAAAACGCGTGTAAATTCTAATTGATCAGGCGGTTTTTGGGCCTTAACTACACGAAGTTTTGCGCTTTTTTCTTTGAGTTTTTTCAAAACATCTGAGCTGAAATCCGACGCCACAATAAGCTCAAAAAAAATGCCGCGCATGGCATCGACCATTTCTGAAGTCGGCGGCCTGTTAACCGCAACAATTCCGCCAAAGGCGCTTACCGAATCCGCTTCATACGCCATCTTAAACGCCTGAACAAGGTCTGACCTTGTCGTGATACCTGAAGGGTTACCGTGTTTGATGATGGTAACGGTTGGGCCTGCGAATTCGCCAACCAGCCGCCATGCATGGTTAGCGTCACCCAAGTTATTGTGGGAAAGTTCGATTCCCGAAAGCTGCTTGTACCCCGGCTCGCCATCTGACATATAGTAGGCACTTTTTTGGTGCGGGTTTTCGCCGTATCGAAGATCCTTGTATTTGTGCAGATTTAATTTGAGTACTTTAGGTAAACTTAATTTATCGGTCATATTCTTAAAAGTTACTGCTCTTTGATAATTTTAAATTCTTAATTGTAAATTTTAAATGAAATCTTAATGTTTCAAAAATTAAATTTTGAAATTCATAATTTTTTATTTTGATACATCCAGTCCAAAATTTCGCGGGCAACGGGCGCGGCGACTGCCGACCCTTCGCCTCCGTCTTCAATAATAACAGTAATTGAAATCACAGGATCATCAAAGGGTGCAAAAGCCGTAAACCATGCATGGGGGTTGCCAAGCGCCTTTTCGGCAGTTCCAGTTTTACAGCCGACTTTGTAAGACGCCGTAAAAAACGGAAAGGCTGTTCCGCCTGTCTCGCAAGCTTGCTTCATCCCCTGACGAACAAGGTCAAAATTCTCAGAGCTTACCAGATTTTCCGACATGACTTTTGGCAGAATTTCAATAGGTTTTGCACCATCCGGTAAGTTTTCAATTTTTGAAACGACATGCGGTTTGTAAATTTTGCCCGAAGCCATATAAGAAGTCATCAAATTAACCTGGGCAGGCGTAGTCAGCATAAAACCCTGGCCGATTGCAAGATGCAAAGTGTCTCCCAAATACCATTGATCCTTGAGAGTTGACTTTTTCCAGACTTCATCGGGTAAAAGCCCGAAGGCTTCGCCGGGCAAGTCAACCCCTGTCTTTTGGCCAAAGCCCAATTTTTTGGCCATTTGGCGGATTGCATCAAGACCGGTTCTTTCTGCAACCCTGAAAAAGAAAATGTCGTTGGATCGGGCAATTGCTCTGTCTATTTTCAAAATACCATCTTTTTTGCCGTAAGTTAAAAAATACCAATTAATAAATTTTGTACCTGCGATTTCAAACTCACCCACGTCTTCGATTTCGGTGTCTTTGGTGATCTGGCCGGATTCAAGCCCGGCCAAAGATGTCGCAATTTTAATGACCGAGCCCGGCGGGTAAACACCAGCAACCGCCCTGTTAAAAAACGGCTGGTCGCTGTCTTCCGATTTCTGGATGTTATCAGGATCAAACGAAGGGAAAGAAACTAAAGCCAGAATCCCGCCGCTTTGCGGGTCTTGAGCAATAACGGCACCTTTTTTGGCCTTTGCCAAATCAATCCCTTTTTTTAAGGCATCGAATGCCGTCTTCTGAAACGCTGAATCCAAAGTCAAATTTAAAGTTGCGCCGACTTTAGGCTCCTCTGTACCCAAAATCGTCACTTTCTTTTCTTGCGAATCAACCTCTATTAGCTTTTTGCCCAATTTTCCGCGCAGAAAATCGTCGTAATATTCCTCAATACCAAGCCTGCCGATTTTTTCAACAGGCGAAATCTGCTGATCCTTTTCTGCATCTTTCTCTTGCGGACCAGAAACGTAACCGATCAAGTGCGCCGAATCAGTCGCCTGGGGATAATTCCTCTTTACCTCGGGAACAATAAGGCCCAGGTCCCCTTCAAAATTTTCGCTGGCCAAACCCTGGCTTTGAAGATCGTTTACTTGTTGTTGAGAAACTTTAGTGAATTTGGAGCCTTTTTTGAGAAAAAAAACTCTCTGGGATTCCGCCACAACTTTTCCGTTTCTGTCCAGAATCCGGCCGCGCTCCTGCTCGATATCGACAAGTCTGATTCTGTTTTCATCCGCAAGTCTGCGGTTTTCCTCGCCGTTGACAACCGCCAGATTAAAAAGCCCCAATAAAAAAAAGACGGCTGCTAAAACTACCAGAATATAAAAGACAAAGATCCGGCCGGGGGGCACTTCACGCGCTGGATCATCTGAATCGCCCAAGTCGCCTGCGGCTTCAATATTTAACCTGCTGCGCTCTTTTTGCCCGTGTTTGGAAATAGAATCAAATATTAAAATAGGAAAAGTTTTTTTTCGCATCAGCTAGTGGTCTTGGCGATTTTAACTTTTTCCAAAAGGTCGTCTGTCAAAAGCAAAGCCGCACACCCGCGGGCAACGCAAAACAAAGGCTCCTGGGCGATTGTAACCGGCATTTTGGTCTCTTGTGAAATAAGCTTGTGGATTCCCGGAATCAATGCGCCGCCGCCGCAGACAACTATCCCCCGCTCTGCGATATCGGAAACCAGATCCGGCGGAGCATCGTGGATAACATCCTTGATAGCGTAAACTATGGTATTTAAGGAAGGAGCAAGCGATTCACGGATGTGGGAAGTTGTCAATTTTATCGATCTGGGAAGACCTTTTTCCAGATCCAGCCCGCGTACAACCATTTCGCGCTCGGCATCCGAAAGATAGGCGCTGCCTAAGGTTATTTTTAAATCCTCTGCAGTTGCCTCGCCAAGTGCCAAGCCCCAGCGGGAACGCACGTAGGATGTGATGTCCGAGTCCATCACGTCCCCGCCTATTTTTAAAGACCGTCCGCAGACTATCCCCCAAAGTGAAATGACCGCAATTTCGCAGGTGCCGCCGCCGATATCAACAATCATCGAACCGACGGGTTCTGAGACCGGCAAATTGGCACCGATTGCCGCGGCCATCGGCTCTTCAACCAAATATGCCTCGCGGGCACCGGAAGCAATAGCTACATCCAAAAGCGCCCTTCTTTCAACTTCGGTCACGTTTGTGGGGACCCCGATTATTATTCGTGGCCGAGGAAGTGAAAAACCGCCGCCGGGTTTTTTGTGGATTTTTTGGACAAAATTGGAAAGCATGGCTAGCGTTGTGTCATAGTCGGAAATCACCCCTTCTTTCATCGGCCGGACGCAGATTATAGAAGCCGGCGTTTTCCCCAGCATTTTTTTGGCCTCGGTGCCGATTGCCAGAATTTTTTTGGTTTTTTTGTGCTGGGCGACAATCGAGGGTTCGCGGATAACAATACCCTTGCCCTTGGCATACACAAGAGTATTTACCGTTCCCAAATCTACACCTAAATCCTGCGAGAATATGCCGAGTATGTGGTCGACTACGGGGATCATATGAAGCCGCCAAAAAGTATACCGTAAGAAAGACACTGGTCGCTAGAGTCTAGAATCAAGCGTTAACGAGAACGGACCCTGCCCGACATTGCCTGCGGCGTCAGTCGCTGGCAGGCGGGCTCGTTATGTGGAAATGGCAGTGAGGATTTTTTGTTTTTGTTCTTCCGTGGCAAATTTGGCAACGTCATCCACCAGCTTTGAGATAACCTCATCAGTTATTTCATCGATTTTGGATTTAACTTTGGGGTTTTGAGAAATCTCCTCGAAAATTTGCTTTAACTTTTTGGCATCCGCCCCTTCGGCGTTTGCCTCCATTACTCTATCGGCACTTTCTTCGTCGACTTCGCGGATTTCGGAAACCATCCTCATATAAAGATATTCGTAAAATGTAGTAACAAACTCCTGACGTTTTTCCCGGGGAAATTCGGCAATTTCCAAGACTTTAGTCAAAATCTGGTCAAAATTCATTTGGAGGCAGGGGACTCTGAACCTATAGCTTGAGGTTCTTCTTCAGCAGGCAACCATTCCCTTTTAGGCTGTCCACCCAATATATTAATCCCAGCCTTTATAATTCCTGTTTTGGCTGCTCTAGCTAAGTCAGAATGCAATGCTTGCGAAACGTCCCACAGTTGAATCCATGAATTTAAAACACCCTTAAAGGAATCACGATCCGCGTCGACGGCTCTAGCCCTTTCTACTCTTTGCGCAAATAACTGCTTGCGCTCTTGGTCGAGTGTTCCCTCCCAACTTTCCAGCCGCGCTAATAGGGCAGCTCTCAAGCCACCTTTATGACCAGCCGCTTCAACTTTGTTGTCATCTACTTTCCCTTTGAGATCTTCTCTCGTCGCTCTTTGAGCGTCGCTCGGACCGAATTCGGGTTGCTGACTTTGCGGCCTTGCGTCCTCTGGTCTATCCGGTGTTTCAGCTCCCTCTGCCATACATTAATTATAGCAATCCACGATTTAGAAATCTAACCTTGGCAAACAACCCCCCCCCTGTTACCCTGTTTCGAAACAGGGTAACAAAAGTTTTTGCTGGTTGTTCTAGAAACAACTGTGCTAAGATTTGCGAAGATGTCGGAAAAAATTCCAAAACTTCTTGACAGTGTAATTTGGGTTTGTTTTCTGGCACTTGTTATCCTCACTCCCCTAATTTTTTTCTCCGGTAATATCGAAATTTTCGAGGTTCCCAAAATGCACTTTGTTTATTTTACGGCCACAGTTGTCTTATTCGCGACACTCATCAAATCAGTAATTCATGGCAAATTTCTGATTCCCAAAAATCTGCCTTTTTTCGTCTTCTTAATCTTTCTGCTTATCCAAATCATCTCAACCTTCTTCTCAATCGACAAATTCACTTCAATTTCGGGCTACCCTTCAAGACTTAACGGCGGACTGCTTTCGCAATTTGCCTACCTTGCTATTTTTTACGCCGGCCTTATAAACCTCAATTTTGAAAAAACCAAGAAACTTCTGATCGCGGCTGTTTTATCTTCGCTTTTTGTTTCACTTTGGGGAATCGCTGGGCATTTCGGCCGCGACCCGTCGTGTCTGGTTCTTGCGGACACGCTTACTTCGGACTGCTGGCAGGAAGAATTTAATCCCAAGCTTCGGATTTTTTCAACACTTGGCCAGCCCAACTGGCTGGCATCTTATCTTGTCCTGATTTTGCCGTTTGCGATTGCATTTGCCACGATCTTTGAAAAAAAGGTGTTGAAAAATTTCTTTGCGGCTCTATCTGTAACTTTGTTTATCGCCCTTGTGATGACAACCTCACGTGCCGGGATTTTGGGAATATTTCTCGGGATTGCAACTCTTGCGGTTTTTGCAGGACGAGAAAGTATCCGAGATAACTTTAAAGTTGCCCGCATTATTCTTTTGGGATTTTTGGCGGCAATCCTTATTTTTGGCGGATTTTTGTTTTCCAGAATCGGGGAAATAATATCCGGAGACCGGATATCGAATATCGGAGATCAAACCTCTCAGCAAACCGAGACCCAAGTAACCCAACAGCCCAAAGGCACCGAATCTTCGGAAATAAGGCTGATTGTCTGGCAGGGCGCAATTGCGGCTTTCAAAAAAAGACCAGTCTTAGGTTTCGGGCCGGAAACTTTTGCCTATTTGTATTATTTATACAGGCCGCTTTCCCACAACCAGATAACCGAATGGAATTTTTTCTACAACAAGGCACACAATGAATTTTTAAATTATCTGGCGACAGTTGGCTCTGTAGGCACTTTTTTCTACGTTGCTTTTTTGGCATCTGTAATTTTTGTTTTGTTTGTGCAGAGAGGAAAAGTAGAACCTGAGAAAAAATTATTGATTGCGGCAGGCTTAGGCTCAATTGTTGGCTACCAGACAACAATCTTTTTCGGATTCTCAACAGTTGCCGCGCAGACAATCATGTTTTTGGCAATTTGCGCAATTCTTTGTTTGGCAAACCAAAGTTACTTCGAAATTCGGATTAAAGAAAAATTAAGAATGCGGTTTGCCCAAGGCACATTTCTTTTGGGTTTGGTTGTTTTATCTTTTCCGCTAAGGCTTTATTTCGCGGATCTTTCGTGGGCAAAAGCCAAGGCGCTTGAGTCGCAAAATACAGCAAAATCGCTTAGTGCATACCAAACCGCCAAAAATCTTTCCCCAATCTATAATCCATTCATTGAATCCGATTTTGCGTACAGACAGGCAGTATATGCCAACATTTTAGAGGACAAATCGCAGGGTGACAAATACGTTAAAGATGCCGACAAAAAAGCGCAAAAGATAGATAAATCGTCTCAATACAATCTGATTGTCAAAAGACGCATCGCCAATACTTACCTTTTGCTTGCCAAGGTTGACCCGGTTTTTGAAGAGAAGGCACTTAATTCTGGTCAGGATCTCTTAAAACTTGCGCCGACTGACCCCCAATCTTATCTGACGCTTGCCAAAATCCAAGTTGGAGTAGGACAAAAAGAGAAAGCTCAGGAAACCTTATCTCTGGCACTTCTTTTGAAACCGGATTATCTGGAAGCGCAGGAGCTGTTTTCGCAATTGGCAACTGAATAAGTTCACAGTTGACAGTTCACAGTTGACAGTTGAAAATTAATCGGGAGAATTTCTAATTTCTAATTAACCTAATTTCTAAAGAAGCCCCAATTCCCGAATTATTTAGGTAAATTAGAATAATTAGACTAATTAGGTCAATTTCAAAGTATGTCAATCTCAACCACTGATACACAAATTGCAAAGTTAATCAAGGCTGAGGAAAAAAGACAAACAGAAGTTTTGGAAATGATCCCTTCCGAAAATTACACATCGCAAGCCGTCATGGAAACTTTGGGTACGGTTCTTACCAACAAATATTCAGAAGGCTATCCCAAAAAGCGCTATTATCAGGGAAATGCGATTGTCGATGAAGTTGAAATTCTGGCTCAAGAACGGGCCAAGAAACTTTTCGGTGTTCCCCATGTTAATGTCCAGCCATATTCCGGCTCTCCGGCAAACACCGCCATTTATTTTGCGCTTTGCGAGCCTTTGAAAGACAAAATCATGGGTTTATCGCTTGCCTCCGGCGGCCACTTAACCCATGGTGCGGCAGTTGCAATCTCCGGCAAATACTTCAAGGCAGTCCCCTACGAACTTGACAAAGACGGCACTTTAGATTACGGCGCAATTGAAAAACTGGCGCAAAAAGAAAAACCAAAAATAATCGTTTGCGGTTTTACGGCATATCCAAGAATTATTGATTTTGCGCGCTTTTCCCAAATTGCAGACAGTGTTGGCGCTTATTTGTTGGCCGACATTTCGCATATCGCAGGCCTTGTGGCAGCAGGCGCCCATCCTTCACCTGTCCCTCATGCCCATATTGTGATGACCACAACCCATAAAACCTTGCGCGGGCCCAGAGGCGCTATGATTATGGTGACTGACCGCGGTTTAAAAAAAGATCCGGATCTGGCCGATAAAATCGACAAGGCTGTTTTTCCCGGGCTTCAAGGGGGTCCGCATGACAACCAGACAGCGGCAATCGCTGTTGCCTTAAAAGAAGCGTCAATGCCCGAATTCAAAAAGTACGCCGCACAAATCGTCAAAAACAGCAAGACCCTTGCCTCTTCACTTTCCACTTTCCACTTTGACTTATCCGGCGGGGGATCGGAAAATCATTTGATTTTGATTGATTTACAAAGTAAAAAGGTCAACGGCGCAATTGGCGCAATAGCGCTTGAAGTTGCGGGCATTGTTGTTAATAAAAACGCTATCCCCCAAGACCCGATGCCGCCTTTCTACCCTTCGGGAATCAGACTCGGGACTCCGGCTACCACAACCCGAGGGATGAAAGAGGCGGAAATGAAAAAAATCGCCGGCTGGATAAATCAGTCGATTGATGAAATTAGAAATGAAAAATTACCGGATGTCAAAGAAAAACGCGCAGACTTTATTAAAGATTTCAAAACACGCATCGCCAAAAACAAAAACCTTTTGAAAATTGCTCAAGAAGTTAAAACTTTCTGCACCAAATTCCCAATTCCATGACACTTTTAGACGGAAAGGCTCTGAACGAAAAAATTGCGGAAAAATTAAAAGCGGAGATAATCCTTCTGGCTAAAAGCCATCAGGACCTTCGGCCCAAGCTTGTCATAATCCAAGTCGGCGATTTGGCAGAATCCAATGCCTACATCAGCCGCAAAGTAAAATTTGGCGAAAAAATAGGCGCTATTGTCGAACATAAAAGATTTCCAGAAAAAATTACGCAGGAAGAATTAATCGGACATATTAAAGTCTATGATCAGAATTCCTCAGTCCATGGAATAATCGTCCAAATGCCTCTTCCTAAACACATCGACAAAGACGAAATTATAGACAGCATCGATCCTGCAAAAGACGTCGATGGCTTAACTTCCAGAAACCTCAAACTTCTTTGGGAGGCAAAAGGCGAGGGCTTTGTCCCTGCAACGACCAAAGGCGTAATTTCACTTCTTGATGAATATAAAATAGCAATTTCTGGCAAACACGTGGTTGTCGTCGGCCGGTCTTTTTTGGTCGGCAAACCGACATTTCTGGCGTTCTTAAATCACAACGCAACGGTAACTGTTTGCCACCGCCATACAAAAGATTTGGCACAACACACTAAATCTGCGGATATTTTGGTTGTGGCCGCCGGCAAACCGAATTTAATCAACAAAGAACACGTCCATAAAAATCAGGTTGTCATCGACGTCGGCATTAACGCCGTCCAAAACGAGGTCTCTCCTCGTGGTCTTGACGAGGAGAGACCTCATAGTACCTTAGTTGGGGATGTAAATTTTGCCGAGGTTTCCAAAATTGTCAAAGCAATTTCACCTGTCCCCGGCGGTGCCGGCCCAATGACCGTCGCCTCGCTTTTCGAAAACCTGCTTGAGGCATATAACCACCAAAACTAACCGGCTTTCTTGACCATTAACTTTTAACCATTTACGATTGAGCTCATATGTACGTAGAGGTTGTTGTTTTGACTTATCAGGCACCGGATATTGGCAGTTTTACATACGAGATTCCGAAAAATTTAGAAAAACAAATCAAAGTCGGCCAGTTGGTTCAAGTTCCGTTTGGGAAGAGAAATCCCCAAGCAATAGTCTTAGATACAAGGTCTGACCTTGGAGTTAGGACAAGGTCAGACCTTGTTGTTGAAAAAATCAAGTCCATAGACTCAATTGTAATTGAACAACCAATTCTTCTTCCCCATCAAATAGCACTTTTAAAATGGCTGACTTCATATTATTTTGCGCCGATGGTTAATTGCCTTGAAGCAATACTGCCAACATTACCGAGTTCACGGTTCACGGTTCACGGTTCACAGCACCAAAAACCGTCAACCATCAACCAGACGCTAGTCTTGATCCCAAGCATCAATCGCCTTCCCGAAACCCTTGCCCAATTTCCTCAGGCAAAAAATTATGTGCTTTATCACAACCAGCTAAAAACAACAGAAAGGTTTGCAAATTGGTTGAAAATATTAGAAGGTAATGTTGATTTTATTTTCGGTTCGCGCTCGGCAATCTTTTGCCCGTGCCCGAATCTTAGAAAGGTTATCATATTCGATGAGCACGATGGAGCGTACAAGGACGAGCGATCACCGTATTTTAACACCTTAACTATTGCCGAAAAATTAGTGGAGTTGACCGGTGCGAAATTAGAAACCATTGACGCATCACCCAAAATCACTACATATTTTGTGCATAAAGAAAAAGTGACAAAGTCACAAAGAGCCAAAGTCGAGATTGTCTCGATGGCTGAAGAACGCCAAGCCGGCAACAAATCTCCGATTTCCTCGGCGCTTTCAGATGAATTAGAAAAAAATCGCAAAATCAAAGGGCGGGCTTTGCTTTTTTTGAATAAAAAGGCAGAATCAGGCCAAATTTACTGCCGGGCCTGCAAACAGCAAAATTTTGCTTCCAAAATGCCTACAATATGTCCAAATTGCCAGTCACCTGATATCTTTTTCCATTCTTTAAACATTAACTCTCTGGCGCAAGAAGTTAAAAAGATTGTTCCCCAATCCTCTCTGCGACTTTTTACGGAAGGGACCAAATCTGACTACAGACTACAGACTACAGACTACAGACATTCGACTATCGACATCGCCACTTCGGCAATTTTCTATGTACCCCTTTTTCAAAAATACGATCTGGTTGCCCATGTATCTGCAGACAGCGTTTTAAATATAGCCGATATCACAACAGGCGAAAAATTTTACAGCCAGATTTCGGATTTGAAAAAAATGACAAAGGAAAACGGCATTTTGATTCTTCAGACGTATAATCCCGAAAATGAACTTTTAAAAAATGCTGCTTTGGGAAATTATAGCAATTTTTATGAAAGCGAACTTAAGATGAGAAAAATGCTTTTGTATCCGCCCTATTCTCTTCTTGTCAAACTAACAATAAAAGGCAAAAAGCAAAATTTGATTTTGGAAAAAGCTAATAATTTAATATCAGCATTACAATCAATCCGGACAGAAAACATCATAATCCTCGGGCCGTACGAGCCTGTTTTCTTGGGCAAAACACCAAGATACAATATTATCCTTAAGGTGAAACTGGACACTTACGTTATCAAGTCCAAAGAAAAGGCGGCAAAAGGACTTTCACCTTATCTGTCGAAATTGCCCAAAGGCTGGCAAATAACCGTGGAGCCTGATAGCCTTAATTAGATTTTAGATTATAGATTTTAGATATGATAAAACCGATTTTAAAAGTACCTGAAAATAAGCTTAGGCAGAAGTCAGAAGAGATTGTTTCTTTTGACAAATCGCTGGACGGGCTTGTTGCGGACTTAACCGAAACCCTGATATCCCAAACCGACCCTGTGGGACTGGGGCTTTCGGCAGTCCAAATCGGGGTTTTGAAGCGTGTGTTTGTGGCAAGAGTCAAAAACCGAATCAGGCATTTTGTAAATCCGAAAATTTTAAAATTTTCCAAAAAAGAAATAACATATCTCGAGGGCTGTTTTTCGGTGCCCGAATTCTACGGCCACGTAATTCGGCCTGCGGAAATTGACCTTGAAGCACAAGACAAGCACGG
>Ga0209641_10000069_pt1 | contig 71964 bp, 72 predicted proteins | sample RifCSP16_1_FD_184022 | JGI IMG/M metagenome (GOLD analysis project Ga0209641, IMG submission 184022) | Soil microbial communities from Rifle, Colorado - Rifle CSP2_sed 16_1 (SPAdes) (version 2) | ecosystem: Environmental > Terrestrial > Deep subsurface > Rock core/Sediment | place: Rifle... | reverse complement strand
GGTGAGGGTTATTTCTTTCAGCCAAAAGGACGTCATGGATATCTGGGATGAGGCGTTATGGGGAGAGAATATAGACACAAGGCAGCTTACCGCTTTAAGTGACAGGGGGACTCAGATGAAAGGCAGTCGGACCAAGGCACACTTAATCGGCAAGTGGGATATCCGATTAGAATTTGCCCGGCCGTATACCCCTGATGACAATGCTTGGATAGAAGCGTTTATCAAATACATGAAATATCATCCTGAATGTCCTGATTTCTTTGAAACGGTTCAGGATGTAATTGACTGGGTAGCTAAATTCAAGAAGCTCTACAATAACCATCCGCATTCATCTTTAGGTTATGTGCGCCCTAATGACGAGCACGTTGGATTAGGGGATACAATAAGGCAGATAAGAAAAGAGAATCTGGCGGCAGCAAGGCAAAAAAGGCTGGCATATTATAATATCCACAGAAAGGGGGTATCAGACTATGGGGTAGACAAAGATCGTGGCTCTAATGGCATCGTAAACCCGAATTTAGAGACACAAAAGGTAGAAACCGGGCTAAAAGTAGAAAATAATACATTAGAATGCTTTTATGGGGATGGGGATTTTCAAACAAAGTCCTCAGCTGTTTTGTGTCAAAATCGCTGATTGACTCCGAAATACCTTCACAATTTTTTCCAACAATTTATAAGGATCCATGTGATAGCCTCTTAATCACTTCCTGTTCTACCTTTTTTGCATCCCAATCTGGATAAGTAGTTTTCAGATGTATTTTTAACATGTTATATACCGATGTCCACAGAGTAAATCCAATTTTGATTCTTTCTGCATGCGTCTTACGCCTCAGAACATCTGCCATAGCATCATCCACCACCTCAATTTGTCCTTTATCAAGCCTCAAATTTTTCTTCATTCTTATCATGTCCTTGAAACCTAACATCCATTTAAGTTTATTCTACAATTGATAGAATTGTATCAAGCCAGATGCAGGCAAGCAATGTTTTTGATGTAAATATCTATCAAATTTAACCGCCAATTCATCCCAAAGAAATGTGTGGAAGACCTTATGCCCCTTACGCTTGCCGTTCAGACAGCCGTCCATGGCTGTCTGAACTGTGGAAATTTTCACTTTTTACCATCCACGGAAAAGTGAAAATTTGACAGTCGCTCCAAGGACATAAGGTCTTATCTAAATCGTTCGCACATTATTCGGGTTCATCTTTCATAATTAAGTTTAACGAATTTACCCATGCCAGAATGCTATATACATAATATATATATCTATATTAATAATGTATATAGCTATTCCAGTTAAATTTTGCAACTATTTGAAATCTAAGATTTTTGTTTCTGGCATAGCTATTGCTTTAAATAATAGATTGCTATGCTATACAAGACCCCTACATATTACGAATTTAAGGTTGAGAGGGATGATGAGAGGTGTATCAGATGTCAGGTCTGTGTCCGCCAGTGCTCCTATAATTCCACATTTTATAATGCTGAAGAGGACAGGATTTTTAATATTGATGCAAATTGTGTTGGCTGTCACAGGTGCGATACCTACTGCCCTACCGACTGTATAACAATAAAAAGGGTAGGTGAGAATTTCAAAGAAAATGCAAACTGGAATTCATGGGCAATAAGAAATGTAAACAAGCAGGCAAACACAGGCGGGATACTCTTAACAGGGATGGGGTCGGACAGACCCCATCGCATCTACTGGGACCATATATTTGTTGATGCAAGTCAGGTAACAAATCCATCCATTGACCCTCTAAGGGAGCCGATGGAATTAAAGACCTATCTCGGCAGAAAACCTGATTCAATTGAAATAGAAGATACAAAAAAGGGCATAACACTAAAGACAAAGTTGGCTCCGCAGATTGAGCTGAATATCCCGATAATGTTCTCTGCCATGTCTTATGGTGCCATCAATTACAATGTCTGTGAGGCTCTTGCAATGGCAGCGGAAAAGATGGGGACATATTACAACACAGGTGAGGGCGGACTACATAAAAATTTATATAAATACGGAAAGAATACAATCGTTCAGGTAGCGTCGGGAAGATTCGGTGTCCACCTTGATTACCTTGGAGTTTCTGCAGCAGTAGAGATTAAGATTGGTCAGGGTGCAAAACCTGGCATAGGCGGACATCTCCCCGGAGAAAAGGTTACAGAAGAGGTATCAAAGACAAGAATGATACCTGTAGGCTCTGATGCACTCTCCCCTGCACCTCACCATGACATATATTCAATTGAGGATTTAAGACAGTTAATATACGCATTGAAAGAGGCGACAAATTATGAAAAGCCTATCTCTGTAAAGATTGCGGCTGTCCACAATGCCGCAGCCATTGCCAGCGGTATTGTAAGGGCGGGTGCTGATATTGTTGCATTAGACGGTATAAGGGGTTCAACTGGCGCCGCTCCAGTTATGATAAGGGATAGTGTTGGAATACCAACAGAGCTTGCACTTGCTCAGGTTGACCAGAGGCTCAGAGATGAGGGGATAAGGAACTGGGCATCTATAGTGGTAGCAGGCGGCATAAGAAATTCTGCCGATGTTGTAAAGGCTATTGCACTCGGTGCAGATGCAGTATATATAGCCACTTCTGCACTTGTTGCCATAGGCTGCACAGTCTGCCAGAAGTGTTATTTAGGCAAATGCGCATGGGGTATTACAACAAATGACCCATATCTTGCAAGGAGGCAGAATCCCGAGCTTGCCGCAGAAAAATTGGTAAATCTGCTTACAGCATGGAGCAGGGAGATAAAGGAGATGCTCGGCGGCATGGGATTAAATGCCATTGAGAGCCTGAGGGGCAACAGGGAAAGACTGAGAGGCATGGGTCTTACTGACAGGGAACTAAAAATACTCGGGCTGAAACATGCAGGGGAAGGAATGTAATAATTGAAGATTGACGATTGCAGATTGAATATTAAAAAATATTCCTTTAAATTGTCAATTTTCAATATTCAATAGTCAATTTATTTATGAAGATCGTTTATCCAAAAGAAGAAGCATGTATGGCTTGCAGGCTCTGTGAGGTTGCCTGTATTACAGAGCATTCAAAATCCAAAGACACATTAAAGGCATATAAGAAGGAGAATCCTACTCCTCTATCAAGAACCTTGGTAGAAGAGATATTCCCGGGGTTATCTGTCTCTGTAATGTGCCGCCACTGTTCAGATGCCCCGTGTATAGAGGCATGTTTTACAAGTGCAATGCACAGGAAGCCTGATGGTAGGGTTATTGTAAATGAACCAAAGTGTGTGGGGTGCTGGATGTGCATAATGGCATGTCCATTTGGTGTAATAAAAAGAAACCAGTATATAGGAGAGGGGCAAGGGGCAAGGGGCAAGGGGCAAGAAATAAAGATAAAGCTGTCTTCCAAGTGCGACCTCTGTCCTGACAGGAGCATACCTGCATGTGTTGAGGCATGCCCCAACAAGGCATTGGCGCATGAGGAAAGATAATTCAGCCACAGACAAACACAGACTTAAAAGAAATATATTTTAGTCAGTGAAAGTCCGTGGCCAAATAATTATGAAATATTTAATTATTGGAAATTCAGCGGCAGCAGTAGGGGCTGTAGAGGCAATCAGGAGAAATGATAAGGGGAATCCCATAACCATTATCTCTGATGAGCCTCATCATGTATATTCCCGCCCTTTAATCTCTTATCTCCTCGCAGGGCATACAAAAGAAGATAAGATGTATTACAGGGATGAGAACTTTTACAAAGAAAATAATGTAGAGACTGTTTTCAATAAAAGGGTAACGGGTGTAGATACAAAGAAAAAACAGGTCATACTTGAAGACAAGAAAAAGATAGATTATGACAAACTTCTGATTGCCACAGGGGGAACCCCATTTGTCCCGCCTATTAAGGGTAAAGATAGAAAGAATGTTTATACATTTACAAAATGGAGTGACGCTGAAGAGATAATAAAAATATCAAAGAAGGTTCAGAAGGTAGTGGTCATCGGTGCAGGGATGATTGGGCTAAAGGCAATTGAGGGGCTTAATGCAATAGGTATTGATGTTACAGTTGTTGAGCTTGCACCTGAGGTTTTAAGCAGGGCTCTGGATAAGGATGCATCAAGGATTGTCCAGAGGAAGATGGAGGAGGCAGGTGTTGAGGTAATAACAAATAATGAGGTGGTTGAAATTACAGGCAAGGGTAATGTTGCCACTGGTGTTGTCCTAAGGGATAAGAAAAAGATTAAATGCGATTTAGTGATTGTTGCAATTGGTGTTATACCAAATACAGGATTTATAAAAGAGAGCGGTATAAAGATAAATAGAGGGATTGTTGTAGATGAAAGGATGGAGACAAATATAAAAGGAGTCTATGCTGCAGGTGATGTAGTGGAGGCGCTCAATATGCTTACAAACGAGAAGATGCCAATACCTATATGGCCGCTTGCATACAGACAGGGCTCAATTGCCGGCGATAATATGTCAGGGGGGACTTTGGTTTACAAAGGCGGATTCCCCATGAACTCCATTGAATTCCCCGGAGCCCCCACGATTTCTCTTGGTATTATTGACCCAAGGGGTGAGGGATATGAATCACTCATAAAAAATGATGCAAAAAATGGAAACTACAAAAGGATAATTATTAAAAATGAAAGGCTTGTAGGTGCCATATTAGTAGGGGATGATGTTGACAGGGCGGGGATACTGACAGGGCTTATTAAGGAGCAGAAACCTGTAACAGCTTTTAAAGATAAATTATTGGACAGAAACTTTGGATTTGTCCATATGCCAAGGGAACATAGAAGAGAGAAATTGGAAAAGGCAATTTAGCCACAAGACTTTCACTGACTAAAATAAAACAGTTCAAACGGTTTAAAAGTCTGTGTAAATCTGTGGCAAAAAGAGGGATTTTCAGATGAAACCAGGAATTTTAAGTCCATATTGTGAAAAAGATATATCTGCCTGCGGTCTGACAGGGCTTATAAGCAAAAAGGGCAGAAAGATAAAGGGTGATATAATCATCAGGTCCATAAGCTGTATGGATGAGAGGGGTAATGGGCTTGGCGGCGGATTTGCTGCATACGGCATATATCCTGATTATAAAAATCACTACGCCCTTCATATAATGTATAGTGATAAAAAGAGTCTTCCTGCAACAGAGGAATACCTGAGAGAAACCGTGAAGATAGAGCATCAGGAGGTTATACCGACAAGAAGGGTTTACACAATAACAAATCCTCCATACTTCATGCGATATTTCGTAAATCCGCCCGAAGAAATTCATGAGCATCTGGCACATGAGTCTGCAGAATTAAGGGAAGACAATTACATAGTAAATACAGTGATGCACATAAACTCCGAGATTCCGGGTGCCTTTGTGGTCTCAAGCGGTAAAAACATGGGGGCGTTTAAGGGTGTTGGATTTGCTTATGAAATAGCAGACTTCTTTAAACTTGAGGATTATGAGGGTTATATATGGACAGCACACAATAGATTTCCGACAAATACCCCAGGCTGGTGGGGGGGGGCTCATCCTTTTACACTCCTTGACTGGTCTATTGTCCACAACGGAGAGATTTCATCATATGGAATAAATAAGAGATACCTTGAGATGTTCGGCTACAAATGCACACTTCTTACAGATACTGAGGTGGTCACATACATGCTTGACCTTTTAATCAGGAGGCATAAACTTCCTTTAAGACTTGCCTGCTCAGCCCTTGCATCCCCATTCTGGAAGGATATAAAAAAGATGGATGATGAAGAGAAAAAACTGATGACTGCAGTAAGAATGGTCTATGGGAGTGCCCTTTTAAATGGCCCATTTGCAATACTCTTTGCCCATAGTAAGGGATTGGTTGGATTGAGTGACAGGGTAAAGTTGAGGCCATTGGTAGCAGGCGAGAAAGATGATATGGTTTATATGGCAAGTGAAGAATCTGCGATAACAGAGATTTGCCCGAATCCTGACAGGGTCTATAGGCCTGATGCAGGAGAGCCGTTAATTGTAGAACTTGAAAATCAAAACTAATTTCTTGCCACAGGCATACACAGACTTTAAAAGAAGAAAAAATATTTTAGCCTGTGAAAGTCTGTGGCTAAAGATTTTATAATTATGAAAATAAATGCAGCAGGATGTCATTATAGAACACTAAATCAGCAGATAAAGGATGCCGTTAAAAAAGGTGAGAAGCATATTGAGCTTCTCAATGTCAACGGACAGAGGTATATTGCTGATGGTGTCAGCGGAGATACTGAGATTATTATAAACGGAGTCCCCGGTAATGACCTTGGCGCATTTATGAGCGGTCCCACAATAATTGTCAATTCATTTGCCCAGGATAGTGTAGCCAACACAATGAACGATGGAAAGATAGTAATAAAGGGACATGCAGGTGATGTCCTCGGCTACGGCATGAGGGGAGGAAAACTGTTTGTGAAAGAGGATGTCGGCTACAGGGTCGGTATCCACATGAAAGAGTATGAGGATAAAATCCCTTTAATTATAGCAGGCGGCAGGGCAGGAGATTTCTTTGGAGAGTATATGGCAGGGGGGATACTTATACTCTTAAATCTCAATGATGAGAAACCTGAAAGGGCGACAGGGAGTTATCTTGCCACAGGGATGCACGGTGGTGTAATATACATAAGGGGAGATATTGATAAAGATCAGATTGGCGAAGGGGTAGGAGTTGTAGAATTGAAAGAGGCTGACAATACTGTTTTAAATAACCTGATAAAGGAATTCTGCAAAGACCTTGATATTGATTCAAAATTTGTATTTAAAAAACCATTTAAAAAACTTATACCTGTTTCCAAGAGACCTTACGGAAAACTTTACGCATATTAGCTGATAGCTGATAGCTGATAGCCTCTTACTATGAGCTATGAGCTATGAGCTATGAGCAAAATCTCAAATCATATTACGAAAATATCCTCGCAAGTGTTCAGGATGGGATAGTTGTAATATCCAAGGAACAGATAATTACCACCTTCAACCCTGCCATTGAGGAGATGAGTGGCATATCTTCCTCCCATGCTATCGGCAAATCCCTTGAATCTATTTTCTCTGGCGAATCAAGGCTATTAGAGCTGACAGATAAGACTATAAACAGTGGCATCACATTTTCAGATTCTGACTTTCAGATAATCCGAAGATGGGATAGAAGGGTCTTCCCCATCAGCCTGATAATATCCCCCTTCTCCGATGAGGGAGGGAATATAGCAGGTGCAATACTTGTTTTAAGGGATATGTCAAGGGCAAAGGAGCTTGAGGAGAACCTGAGAAAGGCTGACAGGCTTGCATCTCTGGGCACTCTTGCGGCAGGAATGGCACATGAGATAAAAAATCCTCTCGGTGGATTAAGAGGGGCAGCACAGCTTTTACAGGAAGAGATAAAGAGTGAAAAATACAGGGAGTATACCGGTGTAATAATCAAAGAAACAGACAGGATAAACTCCATTGTTGAAAACCTCCTCAACCTCTCAAATCCAAAACCGCTCAAATTAAAATCTGTAAATATACACAAGATTTTAGGAGACATCCTCCTTCTGGAAGAGAAGATATTAAAGAGAATGAAGATAACTGTTGTCAGGGATTTTGACCCAAGTCTTCCATCTGTATATATTGATGAAGGACGAATTACTCAGGTATTTTTAAATATCGTTAAGAATGCAGTAGAGGCAATAAAGAAGGGGGGAGAGTTGACCCTCACTACAAAGATATTCTATGATTATATTGTAATTGAAGAGGGTGCTAAATCCCATACAAAGATGGTCCTTATTGAAGTAAGGGATACAGGAAAGGGATTTGAAGACGATGTCCTATCAAATCTATTTACTCCATTCTTCTCTACAAAGAGTAAAGGAACCGGTTTGGGACTTGTAATATCTCATAGGATAATAGAAGAACATAAGGGGAGAATAAAGATTCAGAACAGGACTGACAGGAAAGGTGCATCAGTTCAGGTGTTTCTGCCAATAGCATTGAATCAGTGATCAGTGCCAGTGAAAAGGATTTGTTTTTACTGACACTGACACTAATCACTTACACTAAATTATGAAAAATATCTTAGTAATAGATGATGAAGATAGTATAAGGTGGGTCTTTAAAAAGGGGCTTGAAAAGAAGGGCTATACTATTCATACAGCTGAAAACGGAAAAAATGCCCTCTCAATCCTCTCAAAAAACAAGTATCTTATAATTTTTCTTGATATTTTCCTGCCTGATGAAAATGGCCTTAAGCTCCTTGAAAATATTAAGAAACAGGAAAAGGAAATAACAGTTGTAATTATGACTGCTCAGGGGACGATGAAAAATGCGATTGAGGCAATGCAAAGGGGTGCATTTGATTATGTAACCAAACCATTTGACATGGATGAGATTTATCTCCTGATTGAAAAGGTAGAGAATCTTAAAAACCTTGAGAGGCGGGTATATACATTAGAGGAGGAATTAAAGACCAAATATGATGTAGGCGAGATTGTCGGAAAAAGCCAGAAGATGCAGAAGGTCTTTAAGACAATTGGCAAGGCAGCATCCTCTGATCTGACAGTCCTTATAACAGGAGAGAGCGGGACAGGAAAGGAGCTTGTTGCAAGGGCACTGCATAAGGCATCAAACAGGGCAAATGGTCCTTTTGTTGCAGTCAACTGTGCAGCAATTCCAAGGGAGCTTCTTGAGAGTGAGCTTTTTGGATATGAGAAGGGAGCCTTTACAGGGGCAACAGAATCAAGGGCAGGCAAATTTGAGCAGGCAGATGGCGGGACAATTTTTCTTGATGAAATCGGAGACATGGATATATCCCTTCAGGCAAAGATTTTAAGGGTAATTCAGGAAAGGGAGTTTTACAGGGTCGGAGGTAAGGCACAGATAAAAGTAGATGTCCGGATAATTTCAGCAACAAATCAGGATTTAGAGACTGCTGTTAAGGAGAAGATGTTCAGGGAGGACCTATTTCACAGACTAAATGTAATTACCATCCCCTTGCCGTCCCTTCGGGAGAGGAGAGAGGATATACCGCTTTTATCGGATTATTTTCTAAAGAGATTCAGTAGTGAACTTGGGAGCAGTGTAAGACATATAGCAGATGATGCAATGCACATCTTAAAAAACTATGACTGGAAAGGGAATGTAAGGGAGCTTGAGAATGTAATACAGAGGGCTATTGTGATGTCAGGCGGAGACTCAATAACTCCAGAGTATCTCCCAATATCGCAATCCACAGGAAAAGATTTTGTCTCCATGCACGATATTATAAAAGATAAAGTCAATAACTATACAAAAAAAGGGGGTCTATACAATGAGGTTATCGGCGAAGCTGAAAGGGAACTCTTGCTATCAGTCTTAAAAAAAACAGAATGGAATCAGGTAAAGGCGGCGGAGATTCTCGGCATAAACAGAAATACCTTAAGCAGGAAGATGAAGGAGCTTGATATAAAAGAAAGTGAATAATCAATTATTCAGTTATCTTTACCTTCATCTCAATCCTTTCATCCGGTAAGTCATTTTCGTTTCGGGGCAGATTTACAATCTTATCGGCAACATCCATTCCTTTTGTAACCTCACCGAATACTGTATATTGTTTATCAAGGAATGTTGAATCTGTGACGACTATGAAAAACTGGGAGCCCGCACTATCAGGGTCCATTGACCTTGCCATCGAGAGGATGCCCCTCTTGTGGCTTATGTTGTTGAACTCCGCCTTTACTTTATGTCCGGGACCGCCCATGCCATAGGTAGCCTTATCCTGCCCCTTTGTATTAGGGTCTCCGCCCTGTATCATAAAACCATGTATCACCCTGTGAAAGATTGTGCCGTTGTAAAAACCATCTTTTGTAAGTTTTATAAAATTCTTGACATGATTCGGTGCAACATCAGGGAAAAATTTTAATTCAATGTTCCCTAATTTTGTTTCAATAACAGCCTTTGTATTTTTTAGTTTTTCCAATTCTCCTCCTTTATCTGAAGTCTTCTTTTCTGCTGAAAACACCTCACAGGGAATAAAGGCTGTTACAAAGATTAAAATCAATATTGTATGTAAAACCTTCCCATTAATATTTTTCAACATGACACCCTCCTTTATATTATTTACTTAAAAATAATAAAAGAAGCCTATCATAAACCCATCCCCATTTCAATATAGTTGCATGGGCAGACCTCGGCACAGATGTGACATCCGTTGCATCTCGTATAATCTGTAAACATTATCTGTCCTATAGGTCTCTTTTTATCCTTACTGATAGCCTCTCTCGGGCAGTAGATGCGGCATTGGTCGCAGGTAAAGCATAAGCCGCAGCTCATGCACCTGTTTGCCTCTGCTATTGCCTCCTCCATAGTAAGTGGCAGGCACACTTCCTTAAAGTTATCTATACGCTCCTCTACATGCAATCCCTTTATATTATTCCGAGGGGCTGGCGGATAATAGTCAAGAATCATATCTGTATCTTTGACCGGCCTTGGAGCCCCAGCCTCCCTATAACTGATGCCGTTGAGATTTGCCTCTATAGACTTTGCCGCCCTTCTCCCATGTCCGACCGCAGTTGTTGCATTGGCAAGTCCGAGGGCATCGCCGCCTGTAAATACCCCTGCAACAGATGTCTCTCTGTTTGAAGGATTGATTTCAAGCCATCCGTTTTTGTTTTTAAATCCATCAAGATTTGTTAAATCAGGCTCCTGTCCTATTGCAGCAATTATTGTATCAGCCTCAAGTGTAAAATTAGAATTTTCTATTGGAACAGGGCGCTGTCTCCCTGATTTATCCTTTTCACCAAGTTTCATCTTTATACAGGTTATATCAACAGAACCTTTCCCATTTCTTGATATAGATACCGGTGCAGTCAAAAATTCAAACTTCACCCCCTCCTCTTCCGCACCTCTTATCTCGTCCCTTAATGCAGGCATTTCATTCTTTGTCCTTCTGTATAGGACAGTTACCTCTGCACCAAGCCTCCTTGAGACCCTTGAAGAATCTATTGCCGTATTGCCTCCGCCTACAACCATCACCCTTCTGCCTATATTTACCTTTTCACCATTGTTTATCCTGTGAAGGAATTCAACACCTGAAAATACATTTGATAAACTCTCACCTTCAACATTAAGCTTACTCCCCTTCTGCGCACCTATTGCCATATAAACGGCATCATAATTTTTCTTTAAGTCCTCAAATGAAATATCATCACCGACTTTAGTATTGCACTTCAATTCAACTCCGAGGTCAAGAATCTTTTGTATCTCTGCATCAAGCACCTCCCTTGGTAAGCGATACGAGGTGATACCATATCTGAGCATTCCTCCTGGTTTTTCCATAGACTCAAAAACAGTTACAGGATAGCCCTTTCTTGATAGCTGATATGCACAGGAAAGGCCTGATGGGCCTGCACCGATTACTGCAACCTTCTTATTATGCTTTTTGTCTGTAAGTTTCTTCAGCTTAAGCCCCCTCTTTATGCCGTGGTCACCAACAAATCTCTCAAAATTTTTTATCGCCACAGAACCGTCCTCTCCCCGATTAAAGCCTTCGGGGACAGGCTTATATTTTCTGTTGCATCCGTCCTCACAGGGATGGGGGCATATCCTTCCGTGGACTGCAGGGAACGGATTTTTATCAGTGAGTATATGCCACGCCTCATCAAAGGCGTCCTCATAAGACCTTTTGTAATCCTTTGACTGGGCAACATAGGTCAAGTATCCCCTTATATCCTCACTGCTCGGACAGTTGCTCCGACAGGGGGGCATCCGCTTGACATATACAGGACACTTCCAGCTTTCACCATTTGTAACAACAATATCAGATGGTGATCCAACATTGAGTTTCATAACATCACCCTGTTTAATATCGTATCCAACAGTTTGAGTCTCCATTAAAAACCTCCTATTTCACCACAGAGGGCACAGAAGACACAGAGAAAAACAAAAAATGAAGATAAGAAATCTTAACTTCTCATCCTCTTAACTTCTTTGTTGCTCTGCGAACTCTGCGTTCTCTGCGGTAAAATTTCTTGTTATAACCGAACCTGTGTTGATGTATTGAATGTCGTCCTGGCATACCTGTATGTATCAATGTGGTATTTGGTAAACTTAAATCCTGTTACCTCAAAGAACCGTTTCCATCCAATCCTCTCTATCCACTCCCCTATCCTCTCCTCTTCCTTTGCACCCTCTTTATAGGCATTCAATATTTTTTTAACTGCATCACTCACCTCAGGCCATCTTGGCGGGTTATTCGGAATTCCATAAGTTGCCAGCTTCATAAAAGAAGGTCCTCCACGGGTATTTGATGACTTGCCGCCAACCCAGATTGCAAGTGTATCTGTATTCGCATCCCTTATTTCCATGCTCGGACACTGCCCGTGGCATGCACCACAATACATACACTTTTCTTCAACAACCTCAAGTGTATCTTTGCCATCCTTTTTGGCTGGACGGATTGCTGCAACAGGACATATAGCAACAACCTTCGGGTGTTCGCAGATTTTCATATTGTCATGATTGATTTTCGGGGGATGGTGATGCTGAAGATTGATTGCTATATCCGCCTGCCCTCCGCAGTTAATCTGACAGCATGATGTAGAAATCTTCACACGTTGGGGCAATCTCTCATTTATAAAATCCTCATATAGGACATCCATCATTGCCTTCACTGCACCTGCTGCATCCGTCCCGGGCAGATTGCAGTGCAGCCAACCCTGAGTGTGGAGGATATTGGATATAGAATGCCCTGTCCCTCCGACATGAAATCCAAGCTTATCCTTAACCTCTTTGATTAACGGCTCAATCTCCTCTTTTTTTGTAACAAGAAACTCTAAATTGCTCCTGCTTGTAAAACGGAGATGCCCCTGACAGTATTTATCCGCTATATCGCAAATCTTTCTTACAGTATCAACACTCATTGTCCTTGTTGACCCTGCCCTGACAACATACAGCCTGTCTCCACTCTCAGCTACATACATATTAACTCCGGGACGCAGATTCTCATGGTATTTCCATTTCCCGTAATTTTTAGCCATCATCGGATGTAAAAACTTTTTATAATCCGGCGCACCGTTATCCCTCGGCGCCATCTTCTTCTTTTCTGCCATATTAACCCTCCAAATTAGAAAGACAAAATTAATTTAAGCCACGGACTTCCACAGACTTAAAATATTTTTATTTAATATTTAAAGCTTTTGTCAGTGTGAGTCTGTGGCTGATTTTTATTTTTGCATATCCACAACTATTTCCCTTCCTTCAATCTCTTTGTCAACAACATTTGGTGCGACCTTTGGCTCTCCGTCTATCTTTGGCGGTGCAAGCTCCTCAAACTTTATATAAGGATTTGTTCTGGGGTGTCTTACCATCTGAGGGTCAGGCTCAAGCCCGATGCCATCTAAGAATGTCCCAAGCCCGACGCGGTCAATAAACTCTCCGACACGCTCATGATCCATACCATGCTCGGTCCAGAACTCCCATATCCTTCTTACAAGATCAATAAGTTTTTCATAATCCTCATCTGTCTCAAGCTTCATAAAGGGAACAATTACTGAACTCATTGTGTCTCCTATTTTTAGAGTCCTCTTCCCGCCAAGAAGTATTGTCACCCCCCTGTCCTTTCCCGGTGCAAGTGCCTTATGCATTACATTTATACAGTGCATGCACTTGACACAGTTCTTATCATCTATTTCAATCTTTTTGTTTTTCAGGGTTATACACTTTGTGGGACATCTTGTTATTACATTATCAACTACATACTCCTCCCCCTTCTCATCAATGAACTTCTTAACCTCTTCCTGATTTACCTGAATCTCATCCCTCCATGTCCCAATTATAGGCATATCTGAACGTTGAATAGAATTTGCACAATCATTCGGACAGCCTGAAAGCTTAAACTTGAACTTATAAGGAAATTCAGGACGGTGTAACTGACTAATGAATGTATCAGTAAGAAATTTTGTAGTCTTAAGCGTATCAAAACATGCCATCTCACAATATGCAGGACCAATACAGCAAGACAGAGTCCTTAGACCGTTTCCTGAGCCGCCTATATCCCACCCCTTTTCCATAAGCTCCTCTGCAGCCTCAAGGGTTTTTTCATTATTTGAGCCGAGCATCAGGATATCCCCTGTCATACCGTGAAACTGAAGAATGCCAGCACTGTATTTTTCACTAATATCACAGAGTTGTCGTAATGCATCAGTAGAATAGACCCAGCCTGCAGGCTCAATTACCCTGATAGTATGAAATTGGGCGATATCAGGAAATTTATTACCGATATCAGAATACCTCGCTATAATACCACCGCCATAGCCGGGGGTATTTATTACAGTCCCAAGCCAGTGGTCCCATCGCTCTTCATAGGACTGTTCAAGCTGACCCAAAAGCTGCCCAACTGCGGGCTTTTTCTTTGCCAGATTTTTCAGGTCAGTAATAAAGCTTGGCCAGGGACCATCTTCTAAATCATCCAACAACGGAGTCTTTGATTCTTTCTTCTTAGACATTTAAACCTCCACTAAATAAGTTAATGAGTTAAAGAGTTGAGGAGTTTAGGAGTTAACTCTTTAACTCTTTGACTCCTAAACTTACTAACTCCTATACGCACCCTGTTGGTTTTGGTAATCCGGCAATCTTACACGCCTGCTTTGCTGGTCCTTCAGGATACAAATCATATAAATATTTTGTATTTCCCTTCTCAGAACCGAACTTTTTAGCTATTGCCTTAACGAGTATCTTAATCATAGGGGCGATTTTATATTCCTCATAGTATTCCCTCAGAAAATTGATAACTTCCCAGTGTGCCTCAGTCATCTCTAACTCCTCCTGTTTTGCAAGATACTCTCCCACCTCTTTGCTCCACTCCTCAATATTGACAAGATACCCGTCTTCATCAGTCTGATATGTCCTGCCATTAAGCTCAAAACTTCCCATATTTTCATCCTCCTTTCTGAATTCAGCCACAGAGTTCACAGAGAAAAGTAAAAACCTTATTAAAACCACAGATTACACAGATTTACACAGATAATTTTTAAAAATATTTTTTAACTGTGTTTGTCTGTGTCCATCTGTGGTTCTTTTATAATTTTTTTCTGTGTTCTGTGGTTTATACCGTTTTTTCTTTTATTGAAACAGCTATTTTATAAAGCACTGTAATAATTAAAAGACCTGTTGCCCATACACCAAGTGTAATCAATACCTCCGGCACAGTTGGTGAATACTCTATTATTTCTTCAAAGGGATTGGGTATAAATCCGCCTATGACCAAACCCATCCCCTTGTCTATCCATGTTGAAATAAATACTAAAACAGCAGACACTATTAAAATATTTTCGTTTTCACGCATATTTGGATTAATTAAAAGGATAATAGCCATAATACTTAAAATAAATGCAGTCCACATCCACGGGATAAGCTTTCCATGCCCTTCAATACCAAAGAAAAGATATTGAAATGGATGCATATGTCCGGGAATCTTACTGTAAAATGCGGTAAATAGTTCAAGGACAAAGAAAAACAGATTAATAATAACTGCGTAAGTAACAATCTTCCCAAGTGTCTGTATCGCTTCCTTGCCGGGGTCAAAACTACTAATCCTCTTCACGGTAAGACAGAGGATTATGAGCAATGCGGGACCTGATGCAAATGCAGATGCAAGGAAACGGGGTGCCATAATTGCAGTTAGCCATAGATGTCTTCCTGGCAGTCCTGCGTAAAGAAATGCTGTAACAGTATGGATACTAATTGCCCAAGGTATGGAAATATATATAAGGGGTTTCACCCATTTTGGCGGCGGCAACTCATTTCGTTCTGCACTCAGAGTCGTCCAGCCAATTATTAAATTAAGTAAAAGATAGCCGTTCAGAACAACCATATCCCAAAACATTATTGAATTTGGAGTAGGATATAAAATCATATTCATAGCCCTCATGGGCTGTCCCATATCCACAAAGACAAACATTAGACACATTATTACAGCTGAGATAGCGAGAAACTCACCAAAGATTATTATCTTCCCAAACTTTTTATAATCGTGCAGATAATAGGGTATAACAAGCATCACTGCTGAGGCCGCAACACCAACAAGAAAAGTAAACTGTGCTATGTAGAGCCCCCATGAGATATCCCTGCTCATCCCTGTAATCCCAAGCCCGTAGTTCAACTGCTTAATATAAAATATAAACCCTGTTCCCATAATTAATAGCAGGAAAAATATCCATCCCCAGTATCTTCTGTCTCCACTTAATGCCTTTTCAAACATAGTCTTTTAAACCTTTAGCCGCAGACTTTCACTGACTCATTAAAAACGGTTTAAAAAGTCTGTGTTAGTCAGTGGCTGATATTCTCAAACGATGTAATAAACGCCCGGCTGTGTTCCAAGCTCAGGTTTTCTCCGAATTGTATAATTTGACTCCAAAACCTTCCTTACCTCTGAATCAGGGTCATTCAAATCACCGAAGATTAAAGCCTTATTATCCTTGCACGCCTCTACACATGCTGGCGACAGTCCCTTTGATAGCCTCTCTTCACAAAAATTGCACTTCTCCACAACACCTCTAGTCCTTGTCGGGTATTCAGGATTTTTTTCCTTAATAAAAGGTCTCGGTTCTCTAAAGTTAAAACTCCTTGAGCCATAAGGGCACGCCGCCATACAGAACCTGCACCCGATACACCTGTGATAGTCCATCTGAACAATCCCATCTATCCTCTTAAAAGTAGCCTTTGTTGGGCATACCCTTACACATGGAGGATTTTTACAGTGATTACATAAGACCATAAAAGGCATCTGCTTCACCCCATCACTAATATATTCATCTTCCTGCTCAGGGAATGTATTCCTATAAGGCATTTTCCATATCCATTTGACTTCATCCTTCGGATTTCCAAAATCAGGGACATTGTGGATAGTGTGGCAGGCATCTATACACTTTTTATAATCCTCTTCTGTCCTAAATTTCTTCATATCCACCACCATTGCCCACCGCTTTTCCGATTGCAGATTGCGGATTGCGAATTGCGGAGTCAATGCCCAAATAGCAGGAATACTTCCAAGCCCTGAAAGTGTAGAAAATCCAAGTATCTTTAAGAACTGCCTTCTATTAGCTTTTGACTCGTAACTCATAACCATTAACCCTTAGATTCTAAATGGCAATTCCAACAGTGAGTCTTGACTGACATATAGTTATGACATTCATCACAGAATTCCTTTTTATTAGAATGACACTTAAGACAGGTGTTCTGAAGGCTTATTTCATATTTCTCCCCTTTGCTGTTAACATAAACCCTTTTTCCATTCCTGACAACCATATCCCTCCACTTGTTCAATAACTGCATATGATTAGCCTTCATAAATTCCTTTGACTCAATACAATTCTTTTCTTTCAACTGCTGTATTACAGGTGTATCTATCTTTGGCTCCGGCTTTGCATTCACCTTCCCAAGATTATAAATAAATGGGAAAGTTACAATTCCTGCAAATACAATCAAACCAACAATTATTTTAGAACCGTTATACATAAAAACTTTTTGCCACAGAGGACACAGAGAAAAAAACTAAATTTTTTGACACAGATGGACACTGATTAGTTATGATTTTTTCTGTGCCAATCATAATTTATCTTTGTCTTTCAGTGTCTTTGTTTTTTGTCTTTCTCTGTGACCTCTGTGCTCTCTGTGGCTAATTTCAAGGATTCGCTACGCAGATTCGTTGTCCTCTCCTTTTCTCCATTCATCACAAGGGCATTGGCAACAAGCTCATGAACCCCGGTAACACCCACACCCGGAACCCAGTAATCCATAAGTGCTGGGAATGCTGCCCTGTCAATTGCACAGATATTTGCAAGCATGTTCACACCATTTTTCTCACGCACATATTTAACTGCATTCGCCCTCGGGAAACCTCCCTGCATCCTTATTTCCATATTCTCAGTAGCATTAAGCCCTGAGCCGCTGCCGCAGCAGAATGTCTTCTCCCTTGTTGTATCCTCTGGCATCTCATAAAAATAATTGCATACATTTTTTATGATATACCGAGGCTCTTCAAAAATCCCCATCCCCCTTGATGTATTGCATGAGTCATGGAATGTTACCTTTAAATTGTCATTACGGTTTTTATCAAGTTTCAATTTATTGTGCCTTATAAGGTCTGCAGTAAATTCAGCAATATGAACAAACTTTGTAGTTTTTGAATTTTTAAACTTTGTACCTGTTATTGGAGATAGAGGTTCTTCAAGAAAATCTGCGGGACCATTCCATGTATCCATATACTGATTGATTACCCTCCACATATGACCACACTCCCCGCCGAGTATCCACTTAACTCCAAGCCTCTTCGCCTCTGCATATATCTTTGCATTTAGCCTCTTTCCCATCTCATTTGATGTGAAAAAACCGAAGTTGCCGCCTTCAGATGCATAAGTACTCCATGTATAGTCAAGCCCAAGCTCATGGAAGAGCATCAGATAGCCCATCGCAGTGTATGTGCCGGGGTCGGCAAACACATCGCCTGAAGGGGCGATAAAGATTATCTCAGCACCTTTTCTGTTAAATGTAGGCTCTATCTTAATACCTGTTAGAGTATCTATCTCGTCAAGAAGGAATTCAATCTGCGATTTGTATGTATGAGGCTCAAGTCCGAGGTGATTTCCTCTCTTATAACAGTTTGCCACAGGTCCCGATATCCAGTTTGTATTCAGACCAAGGAGATTTAAGAGTTCTCTCCCCATCATTGTTATCTCAGCAGTGTCAATGCCGTAAGGACAGAATACAGAGCATCTGCGGCACTCGGTGCACTGATAAAAATAATACCACCACTCCTTTATTACATCTTCTGTAAGCTCCCTTGCACCTGCAGTCTTTCCAAATAATTTTCCTGACAGTGTAAAATATCTTCTATAAACTGACCTTAAAAGTTCCGCCCTCAAAACCGGCATATTCTTCGGGTCTCCTGTCCCGATGTAAAAATGGCACTTGTCAGCACAGGCACCGCATCTAACACAAATATCCATGAAGAGCTTGAAGGAGCGGTATTTATCAAGCCTCTCCTTCATCCCATTAAGGACTATCTCCTTCCAGTTGGCAGGGAGCTTCCAGTCTTTATCCTTTGATGACCACTCCCGCGGATTTGGAAAGCCGACTGCCTCAAGGTCTTTAGGCTTTGAGCCATGACAGAACATCCCCTGTTTAAACTCAACAGGTGTATCCATCCACCCTGTTTTGGGAAATCTGTAGTCTATATTTAAAGTCTTATCTGCTCTTTTCGTGTCCATTCGTGTAAATTCGTGGCTAAATAATTACCCCTTCTCCACTGGTATTCCTGCCTTCTTCATCTTTCCCCTGAATTCTTCCTCATATTCACTATATGTATGAATCTTCACATCATAATTCCACGGATTTACATATCTCTGCATACGGCTGTTGTTTGCAAGATTTCTCGTCGGGCTCATGAATACACCTGCCATATGCACGAGTTTGCTGAATGGAAAATATATAAAGAGAGTGCATACAAGAAATAGATGGATGTAAAAAATGATACCCAAACCTTCCGGGATAACAGGTCTAAAACTAACAAGCCCTATTGTTAAAATCTTCACATCTACAATATCCACCCTGCTGAAATACCGCATCAAAATACCCGTAACCGCAATACCCAGTATTAAAAGGAGCGGGAAGTAGTCAGCAGCAAGCGATATATAACGAACCTGCGGTATAATAACTCTTCTGATAAAAAGGTAGGTAACAGATAGCAAAACAACCAAATTAGTTACATAGAAATGCGGCAGACCTATCTGAAACCAGCCATCTAAGTTTTCAAGCAATCGCATTAATGATGGCACTTGCTCTGTAAAAAATCTCAAGTGCCTTACAATAATAATCAGAAAAGACCAATGAAATATAAGCCCTGACAGCCAGAGCCATTTGTCTGAACTGTAAATAACCCTGCTTTCGTCCTTCATTTCGGTTGGATTTGCTACATCAACCTCAAATTTTAAATTTCTGAAAAGGGAGCGAAAGAAAAGCACCTCAAGTGCCATCCTTCCGATAACACCGAGTGTATTTGAAGGATTTTCAAGTTTGTCCTGCTTAATCCATGGGAGGGATTCCTGCTGTCCGCATGTTGTGGGTATGCAGAATGGGACAGGCGAGAGCCCCCACTTTACAACTCTATAGATAATTCCAATAACAAATGTAGCAATTGCTATGTATGGGATAACAACTCCAAAGAAAAAGTGTAGACCTGCAAACTTTACCCCTGAATAGGCTATTAATATAAGAACTGTAACTGCAAGTAGTGAAAATGATATTCCCATTTTTTCTAACCCTTATCCCCTAATCTGAACAAATTAAAAAAAAGAATCAGCCACTGACTCACACAGACTAAAAATATTAAAAAACCTTTAATCTTTTTATTTTGTTTTTAAGTCCGTGTTAGTCTGTGGCTAAAAAGTCTTATCCCTGCATTTTTAAAACCATGGATATACCTTATGCTGTTCTGCAAGTGCAACAAAACAGTGATAGTCGCATAGATATACCCCATCTATAACATTTGTAATACCCCTCGCCTTCACATCTGCCTCAATTGCATAAATTGGATGCTTTTTTAAGGCTTCAATTACTGTTGACTCAATCTTTGAGCCGGCTGTAACGGCATAAATACCATCCTCATACAGCATAACGGGGTCTCCTTTTTTTGCGAACCTCAGACAGCTTTCAAGATTACGATAAAGAAACGGCGATTTATTAATTGTATGAAGCATCTTTTCTCCTATCTAAATAATGCCGAGAAAATCAGGCTTTGCCTGTTTTCGAGACGACCCTGCCGAAGGGAGGCAGGGAGCGAAGCGACCGTCGGAAGGGAAACTGGAAGTTTCCCTCCGAGAGAATTAAAATGGCAATAGGACATGCTGTTCTTCCATTATCTTTGCTATCTCCTCTGCCTCAAGTACCCTCGGCTTAATAATAAGGTCATCTACAGTCAATCCCCTCAATTCAAGGGATTCCCTGTCTGCATAAATATTGGTAATATCATAATCCTCAAGGGCTGCAAATGTCTTTGAGAACTCTTTCACCCCAAGGAGTTTTGTATCCTGCTCCTTCTTTAATGCAAAGACGCCGTCATCTATAAAAACAACACTTACCTCCTGTTCATACGCCCCCATTATTAAAATTGCCTCAAGCCCTTCGTAGGCATATATTGAGCCATGAGGCGGCTTCCTCATTATAAACATTATTTTAGTCTTTTCATTTTCTCCCATAAATATTCCTCTCTTATTTTTCTCTGTGAACTCTGTGTGCTCTGCGGTTAATTTTAAGTATTAACTGCTCCCAAATGTAATCAGCCTGTCCGATTCAATTGCAATCTCTGTCAACTGTCCCAAGCCTGAGATACGGGCATTTGGAATCAGGACACTTTCATTAATCCCTCGCCGCTTTGCAGCAGCAACACATACAATTATATCAATCCCCTTTGCACCAAGCTCAGACCATCTCTTGCTTATATTCCTGTCATCCTGAGGCGGCTCCATCAATTTTGTGGCATTTATGACACCATCGTTATAGAAAAAAATTCCCTGAATTGTATGCCCCCTCTCAAGTGCTGCCTGAATAAAATTGTATGCACTGTCTGCAGCCTCGTGATTATATGGCCCATCCTGAATCAATATCCCAAATTTCATCTTACCCTCCGAATTATCAATATTTTGAAGCATTAAACAGCCATCTTATACCTGTATCGCTGTTTATGATTTACAATTCTATCTATAAAATCCTCTGCCCACTGCGGCGCTCCCATTGTATGCAAATGTGAGTATGAGGCGATTACATTTTTATATGCGATACCATCATGCTGTCCATCAATCCCCTTACCACGAATGACCTTATAAAGAAAATTTACATCACCAAGATTTCTGATTCTTGAATAATGAAACTCATGCCCCCTTATCTCAAGACCACTGACTTTATCCTGTAAAATTACATATCCATGCGCCTGAAGTCTCTTTGTCATTTCAGTATCACATGGGATAGCACCAACCATTTTTCTCGTCTTGCCGCTCCATGTAATACTGCGCGAAAGATACATAAGTCCACCACATTCTGCATATACAGGCATATGATTTTCAACTGCATTTTTTATATCTCTCCTCAGGGACTCGTTACCATCAAGCTCGTCCATAAAGACCTCTGGGAAACCTCCACCTATATATAAAGCATCTATATCGGGTAAATATCTATCCTCAAGTGTATTAAAAAAGATTATCTCTGCACCGGTATTTTTTAAGGCTTCTAAATTTTCAGGGTAGTAAAAACTGAATGCCCTATCCATTGCAACACCTATTTTTATTCCTGATTTAGATATGGCAGGCTGAAAGCTGAAAGCTGAAAGCTGAAAGCTGGACACATTTTTTGAAACTTCTATTATTCTGTCAATATTTACATTGACCTCAACAATATCGCCGATATTTTCAATTACAGATAATAATTCTGAGTTTTCGCCTTGAGGGATAAGTCCGAGATGCCTTTCAGGTATCCCAAGCGAAGGACTCCTCGGAATGGAGCCGAGCACCTCCACAGCACTATAATGTTCAAGTGCAGCTCTTAATTTTGCCTCATGACGCGAACCCGATACATTATTCAAGATAACACCAGATATTTTTATATCAGGCTCAAAATTCATATATCCATTTACAAGTGCGGCAATACTCCGTGTCATCCTGGCTGTATCTACAACCAATATAACAGGGGCATCTAAAACCCTTGCAAGATTTGCAGTGCTGTTTTTCCCTTCAATGTCCACACTGTCATAAAGACCTGTATTCCCTTCAATAATACTTATATCTGCATACTGGCTTGCCATCCCGAATAAATTTTTAACACCATCTTCCCTCATCATGAAGAGGTCAAGATTCCTGCTCTGGGTTTTTGTGGCAAAAGAAAGCCAACTTGTATCAATATAATCTGGACCCTTTTTAAAGGGCTGAACTCTTAAACCTCGCCTTGACAAAGCGGAGCTCAAACCAATACTGACAGTTGTTTTGCCTGAGCGTCCATGGGGGGCAGAGATTACTATTCGCTGAGCAGATAAACTGTTATTAGGAGACATACTTAATGACATGATGAAAAGTCTGAATCAACTTTCCCTGTTAATAATAGAAAGGCAGAAAATGGCCCCATATTCTTCATTGCTTCCCACATCGGACCATCAAATTTAAGCCTCCTGAAAGTCATAGCTTTCATTGGACCATATTCCCCTTTTCCCATCGCTATCCATCTATCTGTCTTTGCCCACATAACATAGTCGGGGTCTTTATCAGTCACATCTCCGCCATATATGCATACAGCTTTACCATCCTTTGCCTCTATCTTAAGCTGAATATGTGGTGAACCTGAACAATCTTCCCTGTATATTTCTATTATCTTAAATCCTCTTCCATTCTTCGTGTTTGTAGCCCAGCCGCTCTTATATAATTCAACAGTCAATACAGGGTCATTATTCCATGCATCAATCGCAGCCTTTGCCCAGTCAGGAGACATGAATACAGGCTTGCTATCTCCATAAGAATTGGAGGTTGATATTAAGACAGACACAATTGCCATTAATAATATTTTTTTCATCTTTTCCCCTCCTAAAAATTAAGGCTCCCCATGAGAGGAGGTAACTAATTCCCTCTGATAAAGGGGTTCTTTCCTGAGAGAATTAGCCATTTCATGGGGAGCCGTTTAGTTAAATTAAGATTAAAATCTATATCCTACCTGAATCCCGAAAGTGGTCTGACTCATCTTTTCAGTATTGCTTATCCCTCCCAAATCAGCATTGGATGAGTTTGTCTGCTTTGCCTCAGGCGCATATACAAAATATCCATCTATAAACAGAGGCGATCCCTCAGCTACATAGCCAAGACCAAGGGTATAATGACTCTCCTGAATTGCTGGGAAAAGAGGACTTAAATTTTTATTAGGGACTGGACTCTTCCCATAATTATACCCTATACGACCTGTTAAAGAATCATTCAATTTATACGCCCCCCCAAGGGCAATAACTGTCTGGTTCTCCCATTCCATTTTAAATTCTGCGTTGGGGAAACCTGCTATAGCAGGGTCAAGATAGGGTTTATTTACTGCATCTGACCACTGCAACTGGCTTACATCCAATCCCAATGTTAATTCTTCAAAAGGCTTATATGAAATCCCTATACCAATTTCTGAGGGCCAGGCAAAATCCTTAAACTTTGCCTTCCCACTCGTTCCACTGCCATATTTAATATCCCCTTCGTAGTCAAAAGATTGTTTGGTATTGTATATAGCTCCGATTGATACCTGCTCATTTGCCTTGAACAAGGCACCTATCCTTGCACCATAAGCATATGATGACGCATTTTTAAATTCCATACCCTGCCCCATAGCACCAGCATTAAACTTTGGGAAAAATTCCATATCAAAGGTGCTATAACCAAGCTGAAGTCCAAGACCAAGTGAAAACTGCTCGTTAACCTGATAGGCAACAGCAGGGACAATCCTCATATAGCTGAGGTTAGAATAAAGACTATCTGTCTGCCCCATCCCATTTTTAACCTTATCCTTATAATCTACTCCCATACCGCCCTGTGGGAATATTCCAATACCCCATGAAACAGGCCCTCCCCCACTCACATAGGCGAGAAGAGGCATGTAAAAATATGGATTTTTACCATCAGCATCATTACCCATAGCAGAAGCAGTATGATGAACCTGAGGACCAAAGGCAGTAAAATCAAAGTCTATCTCAGATTTTAAGCCTGTAAGGGTGGCTGGATTTGCGTTTATAGCTGTAGCATCATTAGCTATAGCTAAGTCAGCACCACCCATACCTACTGATTTAGACCCATAACCAATCATCTGGGTGCCATTTGTGGCATGAGAATCTACAGAAAAACTAATTACTGCTAATAAAATAAAACTAAAAATGAACCCTTTTAATATGAAACTAATCTTTTTCATTAATTACCTCCTTTAGGGTATGGTTTAAATACTCTATTCCCTCACAACAAAATATTTGTCTCACCCCCTTTACCATATAATTTTTATATGTAACATTATTTTAAATACAATCTTTATGCCAAGTTTTATTGAGAGGGTTTAATAGCAGGAAAAACACTATCCCTTTGATATTTCGGAGTTATGAAAGATTTTAGATAAAAAGCAGATTTATAAGATTAAAAAAATTAAGAAAAGGAGGGGGGATTCTTTATTATTTTTGATAAGTATTTTAGCGGAGATGGAATATTATGGATTAGATACCTAATTCTTCAATCTTTCTATAGAGAGATGGAATGCTCAAATCAAGAAGTTCTGCCGCTTTTTTCTTATCATTGTTTGCCATTATAAGCACCTTCTTTATATGTCCTTTCTCGTGTATCTTCACATAGTCTTTCAAATTGGTAATAGACTCTTCACCATCAGATATAAAATCAGATGGTAAGTCAGAGAGGATTATTATGTTTCCTTCACACATTATTACTGCCCTCTCAATAACATTCTCAAGCTCCCTTATATTCCCCTTCCATGGATATGAAAGGAAAATACCCATGACCTTTTCATCAACCGAATCAACCTTTTTGTGAAGTTCTGTATTAAACTTGCTTATAAAATGACTTACAAGCTCTGGTATATCTTCCTTTCTATCCCTGAGCGATGGCAGATTTATCTCAACCACTTTTAAGCGATAATATAAATCCAATCTGAAGCTGCCTTTTTCAACCTCCTTATCAAGTGACTGATTAGTAGCTGCTACTATCCTCACATCTACCTTAACCCACTCCCTCCCTCCCATGGGAAGAACTTCCTTTGTCTCTATAAACCTTAACAGTTTTGGCTGGAGTGCAATTGGCAGTGTGCTTATCTCATCTAAAAACACAGTAGACCTGTCAGCAGATTCAAATAGCCCCTTTCTATCGTGTGCAGCCCCTGTAAATGTCCCCTTTTTAAATCCAAAGAGCTCTCCCTCAATCAGTTCTGAAGGGATGGCACCGCAGTTTATTGGCAAAAATCTCACATCCTTGCGAAGGCTTCTCTGATGAATTGCCCTGGCAATAACTTCCTTTCCAGTCCCGCTCTCACCAGTTATGAGAACATTTGCATCTGTTGTTGATACCTTATCAATCATCTGATAGACCTTCTGCATAATAGGGCTTTTACCTATAATATTGCCGCCGTCATATTTACTCCTTATCTCTTCCTTCAACTGGATGTTCTCCCTGACTACATCCTGATGATAAAGAAGATTTCTGACCCTCAAGATAATCTCATCAAAACGAAACGGCTTGACTACATAATCCTTTGCACCGATTTTCATAGCCTCAACTGCATTCTCAACAGTGGGATATGCTGTTATCATTATAAAGAGTGTATTCGGATTTATTTCCTTCACCTTCTTTAAAATCTCTATCCCATTTGAGTCGGGAAGCATTAAATCGCAGATTATAAGGTCAAAATCCCTCTCTGATACCTCCTTAAGCGCAGAAGCCCCATCCCCTGCAGTTTGCACATGCCATTTATCTTCTTTTAAGACACCTGCCAGCCTATCCCTCAAGGTTGCTTCATCATCAATAATAAGTATATTTTTAGGCATGTATTCTATCCTCCGCAGGAAGTGTAACTGTAAATTTAGTCCCTATACCCTTCTCACTCTCTGCCTCAATGCTGCCGCCGAGATTTTTTATTATTCCATAGCTAACAAATAGACCCAGACCTGTGCCTTTGCCTGAGCTTTTTGTAGAATAAAACGGCTCAAATATTTTACTCATCTCCTCTCCTGACATCCCTATACCATTATCACTAAATGTAATTTTAAATCCTTTACCATTATCTATACCTGTTTTAATCGTTATGCTCCCCTTTCCATTCTTGTTATTCACTGCATCTGCCGCATTCCATATCAAGTTCATAAAAATCTGAACAAGCTTTTCCTTGACAGTTCTCACCTCAGACAGCCCTTCATAAAGCTCTGTAACAACATCTATCCCCTCAAGTTTTTTATCATATTTGCAGAGCCTCACTGTATCCCTGACCACATCATTTATCTGCACCATTCTGAATTCATAATTTGCAGGTCTTGAAAAATCAACAAGGTCCCTTACAATCTTTGATATCCTTTCAATGTGGGAAGCCATTACCTTTATCTCCCCTTTTATATAAGCATCATTACTCTTTCTTTCTATGGTTTCTGCAAGAGATGAGATGGATGCAAGGGGATTGCCTATCTCATGTGCCACACCCGCCGCCAAAGTCCCTACTGCTGCAAGTTTTTTAGACCGGGAGAGCTCCTCTTCATATTTCAATCTCTCGCTTATATCCTTTACACTCTCTATAACATAAATTACATTACCCTCTTTATCAAAGACAGGATGATAATAGACCTCTACATCAAAAAAATCACCACCCTTTTTCTTATTTCTGCACCTTCGGACAACAGTTGAAGATAGCCCTGTCTTAAATGTTTCCTCAAGATTGCACTCAGCACACTCCTTCTCAAGTCCGTGAAATGCAACATAACAGAGCATTCCCTTCATTTCCTCCCTGCTTAAGCCTGTCAGTTTCAGGAGGTAGTCATTAACCATCACAACCCTGTAATCCTTGTCAAGAACAAGTATCCCCTCCTGCATGCTCATCATAATCCTGTTTAAAAAATCTCTCGTCTCCTTTATCTCATCTATCTTTTTCAGATGCTCTCTCTTTACCTTTCTTATCATAAAGAAGGAAATAGCAGTAAGGAATACGAACAGGATAAGAATTAGCAGGAAAAAAGACTCATACTGGGGGAATGTAATATGTTTTAGCATATTAAATGGAAAATTTAAAATTGTTGTATTCCTTAATTTTTATTTTTTTCCAAAAACGGTTTTGATTCTATCTTCTTTTGTCTTCGCCATAGTTTATGAAGTGTCTTTAAATACTTGCTTCTAACTTGTTTATATCGGCAACCCTGATGCCGTTAAAAATCCATTTTTTGTTGTGCTGTGTCCTTCGGTTTTGTAACTATTTTAAAAACTGTTGGAAAATTTGTATCTCCTTCAATCGTGGGGATAAGATTTCTCAATGCTTGATTAAAAATTCCTATTGCCCACTTTTTACGGTCTGTTATGCGGAAAATTCAAGTTGGAATAAAGGATATTTCTCTCCTTATGATTTGATGTAAATGCTCAATAAGTCCATCGTCTTCAAATATTTTCTCTGGAATAAAAAGTCCATTTTTGTCTTTGTGTATATTATTAGAAAATAAATCACAAATCCAACATTCTTTTGGCGGTGTTGATGTAATTAGTCTTCTTTCTTCTGTTGTGATGTAAAATTTATTCATAGTTGTAAAGGAATTTGTGCTCTTTCTCTTTTGAGATGTAAGTCCATTTCAATAAAACCTAAAACTCTTGAACCTAAACTTGAAAGAGTTGCTCTGTCATATTCTGTATTTGTTTTTATTCTTTCTATTAAACCTAATTCTTCTGAATGAGTGCAAACGAAATTCAGCCAATTACAAAGAGTGATTTGAGAATAATTTGTTCCAAGAAAACTATTTGCAAATTCTAATTTTTGTTTGTCAAGAGTTCTTCCTCTTGGAACCCAAATGCCTTCTGTTAAATGAACGAAACGCAAGAAATAAAGAAGATTGACTTTACCTTTTAAATCTCCAATATTTCCATTCATTAAACTTTCAAGCAAAATTCTTCTTTGCTCAATACTCAAATCAATTCTTTTTACTCCTGCTTTAGAAAATCCTTTTACGATTGCAAATTCATAATTCAAATTATCACGAAATCTTTTCCCATATTCAGTAAGACAAACTCTGCTGAATTGTTTGCCTGTAGATAAATCTTCAATGAGTTGAAAGTATTCTGCCATTTGTTTGTGAACTTTGAAATGACTGTCTGCTTTGTCACTTTTCAAATCAAAATAATCAATAAAATCTGTTCGCTTCAATTCGTCTTTTTCCAAATCATAAAATGGCAAAATAAATCTATTGAGACAGGAAAGGTGAGTGAAATTATTTGCAACAGGTTTAACAAGTGGAACTCCAGAATTTTTTACCGCTTCTTCAATCAGTTGCTTGTAATAATCATTTACAACAGAGAGAGAATATGTTTTGAGAAGAAAATCATTTTCATCAACGAAAGTTTTTAATTGAGTTTTGAATTTGTTTGGAGTTTCATCAGCAATTAAAACCACAATGAGTGATTTCTTCATTCCCTGAAAAATAATTTTTGAATACTCAAGAGTTTGAAATTGGCAATACTCAAGTTTCGACTTGTTGTCAATTATAGTTTCAAGTTCAGTAATTGCAATTGAACCATCACTCAATTCGTGAGCAAAATCAATTCTTCCATATTCAGTTGAATACTGCTGGAAGATTTTTTTCTTGACATTTAATCCAAGACATTTATTCAAGTAATCTTGTTCTCGGAGTAAAGTCCATTCTACTAATAGTTCATTCATAATCTTACAAAGTTAGATTTTTCTTTTTTTGGTTTTTCTAAAAACAACAATGAAAGAACAATTTTGATTTACATATATCACACTTGGATAACCTAATGGCTGTAATTTTTTATGTCCTGTTTGGTCCCAAATAATTAAGTCCTGATATAACCAACATTTTGTCCCACTGTAGCAAGGTCTGAATGAAAAGGAATGTATGGAATTTTATTCTTTGTGTCACGATAATCTTTTACAACCCAGCATGAGTAACCGCCTGGTTTTGTGATTTCAAAGTTGTCTTTCAAAATTCTTTTGATGCCTTTGAGAAAATCTTTGTAAGGCAAGTTTCCAAAATCGTTTTCATGTTCACTGTATTGTTTTACTGTGCTATTATTTTCGTGAGAAATAATAGATGTCTTATGCACGGTCGCTCTATCTTTTAATGATTTTTGAATAAAGTCGGCATAAGGTGGAGAAGTAACAGTCAATTGTATTTTGTCTTTGCGAATATGCTTTAGCATATTACGACAATCATCATTTACAATTTTATAAATTTTATCATTGGCGAAAAGCCCTTGAACATCTGCTAACCATTGCTCTGCGATGTTTGCAAACTTAGGATTGAGTTCTATTCCTACTCCATGTCTTTGCAGTCCTTGTGAAGCAATGATTGTAGAGCCAATTCCAAGAAATGGGTCAAACACTGTATCACCTTCTGCTGAATACATCTTTATTAACCGTTCAGCAAGTTTAATAGGATAAACTGCACCGTGTTCTAATTGATATTTATTTCTTGGAGACGAAAGGTCGTTCCAAACAGGATTGAGGATTTCACTTTCATTTACAACATTTTTAGAAAGTAATGCCCACTCACTTGGTGTCAAGCCGTTGAAACCTAATTTTGATTTTTTTTCTTCTTTGTCTATTTCTCGTTTTACTAAATATGGGGTTTCTGGCTCTGCTACCAAATTATTTTTGCCATTGTGATCGTGTTTCATTTTTTCAATAAAATTGTCCCAAACATCATTTTTTATTATTCGTCTTGCGCCTCCAATTTTTACTGATGGAATAACTTCTTTGGAAATATATCTCTTAACAGAAATTTCCGAAACTTTAAGCAAGTCCGCTGCTTCTTTGACTGTTAGGAGTTCTTCTTCTTTTTCAATTGTCTTTTGTTTTGGCATTTTATTGTTTTTTAAAAAATATCAATTAGTATCACAAAGATACTTACAGAAATCATATCAACAAATAAAGTTTTCAAAAAAAGCGATAGACAGAAAATCGGTTCTCATGGTTTAGAGTTTAAACTTAAGAAAAATGGCTGTCAATTGAAAAATTTTGGTTCGCAAAGTGAAGCTGTTAAATATTTATGAAAAGCTTTATGTTATTAAAAATAATAAAGATTCCTCCCCCTTTTCTTAAATTTTTAAAATAACTATTTTTCTGCAACCATTCAAACCTATTTACCATATTTATTCTTTCTAAATATTCAAAGAGATAGAATTTTATTGTTCCTTAATTTTTTTATATAAAAACTGGCACATGGCTTGCTTTTAATTCATTAGATAATCTTTTCCTAATGTATAGGAAATTATAAAAACTCTAAGGAATTCAGGAAGGCATGAAAAAATATTCCTGTATTCCTGATTTCCTAATAATTAATTTTGTTTTCCTCTGTGTCTCCGTGCCTCTGTGGCTAAAAAATTTATGAATTATGGCTTTGTAATTGACAATCGCAAATGTATCGGGTGTCATGCATGCACTGTTGCATGTAAATCCGAGCATGATGTCCCTGTTGGCGTAAACCGCACATGGGTAAAATATGTGGAAAAAGGATTATATCCAAATACGAGGCGGACTTTTTCTGTTAATCGCTGCAATCACTGTGCAGATGCACCTTGTGTCAAGATTTGTCCTGTTGGTGCACTCTATATGCGGGATGACGGCATTGTTGACTTTGACAACAGGCGGTGTGTCGGGTGTAAGGCATGCACTCAGGCATGTCCATATAATGCCATCTATATTGACCCTGAAACCAGAACAACTGCAAAATGCAACTACTGTGCACACCGTATTGATATCGGGCTTAATCCTGCCTGTGTTAATGTCTGCCCTGAACAGGCAATTATAGGAGGAGATATTAATGACCCTGCTTCTGAAATATCCATGCTTATTGCCCGCAAACAGGTTCAGGTGAGAAAGCCGGAAAAAGGGACACTTCCAAAACTTTTTTACATAGATGCAGATGAAGCCTCAACAGTGCCAACAGCAGCCCTGCCGTCAGAAGGCTATATGTGGAGTGAACAGGCAATGGGGGTAGGACATCATGCAGGAAAACAAAATAAGTTTAAAGTATTGAGTAATGAGTTGGGGGCATTATCTCTAAACTTAAAACTTAAAACTAATAACTCAGAACTAAATTGTAATGATACTCATTCAATTGATGCCCGCCGCACCTATGATGCCCCACAAAAAGGCGTAATGTGGGGATGGGAGGTGTCCGGCTATATATGGACAAAGGCAATTGCCACTGGAATAGTCCTTATTACATTCCTTGCATCACTACTTGGAATTGAAGGCACTAACTCAAATCTACAGGTGGCAAGTATAGTAATATCTATGCTCTTTTTAATTTTTACAGGCGGACTTCTCATTTCTGATTTGGACAGGCCTGATAGATTCCTGTATGTCCTCTTAAGGCCAAACTGGAAATCATGGTTGGTGAAAGGTGCTTATATTATTACAATCTATGGCGGCCTGCTAACGCTATATCTCTTTATGAAATTCTTAAAATACGATAGGTTTGACAGCCTCATTTCATTGTCACTTGTTATATTTGCAACACTCTCTGCCGTTTATACGGCATTCCTTTTTGCACAGGCAAAGGGGAGGGATTTCTGGCAGAACCCAATCTTACTTTTATATATGTTTATTCATTCTTTAATTGGCGGTGCAGTAGTGTGGCTGATAGCCTCTGCACTCGTATCTCTTCCGGAATCATTTATTAATTTTATGAAATCTGTACTCATAGGCTCAATTGCTATCCACCTCTTATTAGAGTTTGCAGAATTTGTAATCCCCCATTCAACAAAGGACTCACACTTAGTTAGTCAGATAATTTCAAAAGGCTCTTTAAAATATCTTTTCTGGTGCGGGGCGATTCTTTTTGGAAATATCATACCCTTAATACTTTTGACCGTTCCTGTATTGGCAATTCAACCGTTATTTTTATTGTTAGCCGGCACTTTAATACTTACAGGTATTTATATTTCAAACCATATTATTGTCCGTGCACCACAATTGATACCATTGAGTTAAGGACAAGGAGGGAATAAAAATCTATTTGAAACCACAGATTACACAGATTTTCACAGATTTTTAAAAGAATATTTTATTTTAATCTGCGGTAATCTGCGAAATCTGCGGATAAAGGTATTTTAATATGAAACCAAATAATAAAAGAAAGTTTAGCTTTATAGAAACAACTGCCGAAAAACTCGGCTTGATAAAAAAGCTGCGTAACAATGGAAATACTGCAGAAATTCCCCGTCTTACAGAGCCAGACAAATTAACAAATTATCCTCCGCCTGAAAAATGGAATGACTGGGAAGAATACGAGTCTAAGAAATGGCCTGACAAGGTAAAGAAAAAATATTTTATTGTCCCTACCACATGCTTTAACTGTGAGGCTGCATGCGGTCTATTGACCTATGTTGACAAGGAGACACTTGAGGTAAGAAAGTTTGAAGGGAACCCTTATCACCCTGCAAGCCGCGGTAGAAACTGTGCAAAGGGGCCTGCAACAATCAACCAGCTAAAAGATGTTGACCGTATTCTCTATCCGTTAAAGCGGGCAGGGAAAAGGGGTGAGGGAAAATGGGAAAGGGTCTCATGGGATTCTGTCCTTGATGACATTGCAGGCCGCATCAGAAAGGCAATGAATGAAAATCGGCATAATGAGATTGTCTATCATGTCGGCAGACCGGGACATGAGGGATATATGGAGAGGGTATTGCAATCATGGGGAATAGACGGGCACAACAGCCATACCAATATATGCTCAGCAGGTGCAAGATTCGGATATGCCATCTGGCAGGGTTATGACCGCCCATCCCCTGACTATGCAAATGCAGACTTCATCCTCCTCATAAGCTCACATCTTGAGACAGGACACTATTTCAATCCCCATGCACAGCGTATTATTGAAGCCAAGATGAGAGGTGCAAAAATCGCTGTAATGGACCCAAGACTTTCAAATACTGCAAGTATGGCAGACTACTGGATGCCTACATATCCGGGGACAGAGCCTGCAGTCCTTCTATCAATGGCGAAGGTCATGCTTGATGAAGGGCTTTACAACCGCGAGTTTATCCATGACTGGGTAAACTGGCAGGATTACAAGCCGACCTTTGAAGATTTTATAAGTTCACTTAAAACAGAGTATTCAAAATTTACACCTGAGTTTGCCGAAAAGGAGAGTGGTGTCCCTGCCGAGACAATAGTTAATACTGCCCGTCTCATTGGAAGGGCTGGGAGCAGGTTCTCATGCCATACATGGAGGAGTGCAGCAAGCGGCAACCTCGGAGGGTGGCAGGTTTCAAGATGCATCCATTTCCTGAGTGTCCTCACAGGAAGTGTCGGCACTTATGGCGGGACACTGCCGAGCAGCTGGAACAAGTTTAAACCAAAGTTCTTTGACATCCCTCCTGCACAAAAATTCTGGAATGAATTAAGCTGGCCCATAGAGTATCCACTTACACATTACGAGATGAGCCATCTATTGCCACACTTTCTCAAAGAAGGGAGAGGCAGGTTAGATGTATATTTCACCCGTGTCTTTAATCCTGTATGGACATATCCTGATGGATTTACATGGATTGAGTCATTGACAGATGAAAGCAAGGTTGGAATTCACATCGCACTGACACCAACATGGAATGAGACTGTATACTATGCTGATTATGTCCTACCGATGGGTCATGCATCAGAGCGTCATGATATAAACAGCTATGAAACCCATGCAGGTGTGTGGATTGCATTCCGACAGCCTGTCATGAGGGAGGTTGCAAAACGGATGGGTAAGAATGTAAAATTCACATACGAGGTGAATCCCGGAGAGGTGTGGGAGGAGGATGAATTCTGGATTGAGCTCTCATGGAGGATTGACCCTGATGGTAGCCTCGGCATAAAAAGGCACTTTGAATCTCCTTACCGCAAAGGGGAGAAGATTACGATTGATGAATATTACCAATATATATTTGAAAATGTTCCGGGGCTGAAGGAGATTTCCAAAAAAGAAAATCTGACACCCCTTGAATATATGAGAAAATATGGGACATTTGAGGTTGAAAAAAATGTCTATGAAAAGCATAAGCGTGCTCTGACTCAAAAAGAATTAGAAGGGACATCGGTTGACCCGAAGACAAATATTGTAATAAAAGATGGAAAGGCTATAGGTGTTGTTATAAACGGCAAGGCGGTTGAAGGCTTTCCAACACCATCCCGAAGGCAGGAATTTTTCTCAAAGACAATGGTAGAATGGGGGTGGAGTGAATACACTCTGCCGGGATATATAAAATCTCATATACACTCAGATGAGATGGATAGAGATAAAGGCGATTTCTGTCTTGTGCCTACATTTAGATTACCTACGCTTATTCACACCCGCTCAGGCAATGCAAAGTGGCTTGTAGAGATTGCACACAGAAACCCTGTATGGATACATACAACAGATGCCAAAAGACTCGGCTTAAAGAATGGCGACTTGGTGAGGGTGAATACAGATATTGGCTATTTCATTGATAAGGTCTGGGTAACGGAAGGGATGAGGCCTGGCGTAATAGCCTGTTCTCACCACATTGGCAGGTGGCGAAGACCACAGGACACTGCAAATAACAGATGGGCTACAAACCTTGTTAATATTGAACAGGTTAAAGAGGGGAAGTGGAGGATGAGACTCATTCAGCAGATAACACCATTCAAGAGTGGTGATAATGATACTGAGAGAATCTTCTGGCAGGATGGCGGTGTTCATCAGAATATCACATTCCCCGTCCACCCCGACCCGATAAGCGGGATGCACTGCTGGCATCAGAAGGTCAGGGTTGAGAAACCACGATTAGAAGATAAATATGGCGATGTGTTTGTTGATACAAACAGGTCATTTCATATTTACAAAGAATGGGTTAATATGACACGTCCGCCGAAGGGGGATTTAAGACGTCCAATGTGGATGAATCGCCCGTTGAGACCTGTGCCAGAGGCGTATAGAATACAGAAGTCAGAAGTCAGAAGTCAGAAGTCAGAATAAAACCCTCTGTTTACATTCTGAATTCTGCATTGTGTATTTTTATGTATATCTATTTACCTGTAGCATTAACGAGTATTAATGTATTCCTGCCTATAGGGCTTGGTTTTGTTGTAGGTTTATTGTCAGGATTGTTTGGAGTTGGAGGAGGTTTCTTAATGACACCTCTCTTAATGATGTTTGGTATATCTTCAACAGTGGCTGCTGCAACCGGCCTAAATCAAATGGTGGCAACATCAATATCCGGGACATATGCCCACTATAAGATTGGTAATGTGGATTTTAAAATGGGATTCTATCTCCTCCTCGGCGGTTTCTTGGGTGGATTTATCGGCGTGCAGGCAATAAAGATTTTAAGAGTGATGGGGAATGCAGATTTTATAATAAAGACGACATATGTTGCATTGCTTGGGATAATCGGGACATTTATGTTCATAGAGAGTCTCTTAAGTATGAAGGCAAAGGAATCAAATAAAGGAGAGGGCAAGAAAAAATCTAAAGTTATAGAAATGCTTAACTTACTGCCATTTCAAACAAATTTTGAGAAATCAGGCGTAACACACTCTGCATTATTACCAATATTCTTTGGGGGCTTTGTTGGAATTCTCGCTGCAATAATGGGTGTGGGTGGGGGGTTCCTGATGGTTCCTGTAATGCTGTATATCCTGAAAATGCCAATACATATTGTGGTTGGAACAAGCCTCTTTCAGATTTTATTTATATGTATAGAGGTTACATTTCTTCAGGCATATACAAACCATAATGTAGATTTTATACTTGCTCTCTTACTCCTGCTTGGCTCAACAATAGGTGCCCAGATTGGTGCAGTATTCGGAATGAGATTAAAGGCTGAACAGTTGAAGATACTCCTCTCAATAATAGTACTTGCAGTAGCTGTAAAAATTATTTTTGAACTTACAATAAGTCCGTCAATAATTGAAAAGTCAGAAACAAAGTTGCTGATGGAACATACAGGTATAATAAAGATCATCGCTGATATGGCAAAAAACAACGGTGCCCTGTATGGCATTGTATCAATTGTCATTGCTATTATTGCAGGTTTTGGTGCAGGTATTATATTTAGAAGGGGTATGGGTGGACACTGATATGTATAAAAATATTCTTGTGGCATTTGACGATTCTGAATTCAGCAAAGCCGCACTCAAGGAGGCATCCCTCTGGGTAATGAAGCATGGAGGAAAGGTAATCCTTACCCATGTGGTTAATCCTAACAGAGATGGTTTTGGAATTTCAAAAACAAATTTAAAAGGGCATCTGGAAAAGGCAAAAAAATTGTTCAATAAAACAGGAGAGGATGCAAAATCGGATTATGGCATAGATGTAGAATCAATAGTGATTGAGGGGAAGCCCTCTGATGTCATACTTGATATTGCCAGAGAAAAAAAGGCAGACCTTATTTCTATGGGGACTTATGGCAAAAAAAGGTTAAAGAGATTAATCCTCGGAAGTGTTACATCTCATGTTGTTGTAAATTCACCATGCGATGTCCTTGTAGTGAAGAAATACTGCAGTGAGTGTATAGGAAAATACAATTCAATCACCCTCCCATTTGATGGATCAGAATTTAGCAAGAAAGCGTTAAACCGTGCATGCCAGTTATCAAAAATCGATAATGCTGATATTTCTGCAATATATGTGACCCCACACTATGAAGAAATGGTTGAGTTTTTTATGACAGATTCAATAAGGGAAAGTCTTATGAAAGAATCAAAGAATATTATGGATATGGCAGTAAAAATCGCTGAAAAACAGGGTGTATCAATAAAGACAAAAATCCTTGAAGGATATGTGGGAGACAAGATTATAGAGGCTTCAGGCAAACAGAAAAATAATCTAATAGTTATAGGGACATACGGTTGGAGGGGTATTAATAAGGCAATTATGGGGAGCATATCTGAAAGAATACTCATTAATGCCACCTGCCCTGTGCTGTTGGTGAAGTAAATGGAACACGAATTTCACGAATATGCAGATGGCACGAATATGCAGAAAATTTCTAAATTACAATCTCCAAATCCCAAACAATATCCAAATTTCACGACCCACTATTGTGGGTGCCCCGGATGTTCTAAACTATCTGAAATTTGGAATTTTGGTTATTGGAATTTATTTGGTGCTTGGATCTCTAAATTTGGTGCTTTCTGATATTCGTGAAATTCGTCCATTTGTGTCATTCGTATTCAATTTTTAAGATGAAAGGGGGGATTAAATTGGCTGAAGATATAAAAGTAGATTCTACATTAGACTGCAAGGGGTTGGTCTGTCCAGAGCCGATAGTTAAAACCAACATGGCAATTAAAAAGCTTCAGGTTGGGCAGGTTCTTGTTATGGAGTCAACAGATGCCGGTGCAACCAGCGATATGCACTCATGGGCAAAGAGGACAGGGCATCAACTGCTGAAAGAAGAGGCATCAGGGAATGTATTAAAGTTTTATGTAAAGAAAATGAAATAACATCTAAAATCTGAAATTTCAAATTTGAAATTTGAAATTAATGGAATGGGAGGTCAATATGACTGAAAAACCAAAGAGGATAGCCCTAATTGCATCAAAGGGGACGCTTGATATGGCATACCCTCCGCTTATCCTTGCCACAGCAGCTATTGCAATGGATATGGAGGCAGGGATATTCTTCACATTTTATGGACTTGATATTATCAACAAACACAAATATAATTCTCTGAAGGTTCCTCCACTCGGCAACCCGGCAATGCCTGTTCCAATGCCGAATATACTCGGTGCATTGCCGGGGATGACAGCTATGGCAACTATGATGATGAAAAGCTGGATGAGCAAGGCAAATGTAGCATCAATACCAAAACTTCTTGATATGGCAAGAGAGGGTGGTGTGAGGATGATTGGATGCCAGATGACGATGGATGTAATGGGGGTTAAAAAAGAGGACCTCATTGACGGCGTTGAGATTGGAGGGGCTGCCACATACCTCGATTATGCAGTAGATGCAAATATAAGTCTGTTTATTTAATTAAGTGAAAAGTGTCAGTGTATAGTGTTAGTAAAAAATTAAAATAACCTTTACTTTCAGTTATTGCTTATACTCATCACTTACACTAACAACTTTCTTTTGAAAGGAGGGCTTATGAAAAGGAGAGATGCGTTAAAGACAATAGGCGGGACAATTGCTGGTTTGACAGTTGCTGAAAAATTTATCGGTAGTACAGGACAGGCTTTCGCAGATGATAAATCAAAGTTTCATAAAGAAATACTTCCTGCACCCGGCGGAAAACGGGTTGTTATTATTGGTGGCGGATTCTCAGGGGTATCCTTTGCAAATACCTTAAGGGAGCTTGCCCCTGATGCAGAAATAGTATTATTAGAAAAATATCCATTCTTTGTATCCGGCCCATCACACATTGATTACAGTGTAGGGATGAAGAGATTGGAGGATGCAACACGAAGCTATTATTCTCTGAGAGAGAAGGGTATAAAGGTTATAAAAACAGAGGTTGGAGGCATTCTGCCTGAGGAGAATAAAATAATTGCCAGTAAGGGGAGTTTGGCATACAACTACCTCCTGATTTCCACAGGTATAAGAATGGCAGATGAGGAGATATTACAGCTATCAGAAAATCCTGCGTATAACGCACATACATGGGAATTAGAGGGGACAATAGAACTGCGGAGGAGGATTGAAAACTTTAAAGGCGGAAAGGTTGTTGTATCAGTTCCATCAGCACCTTTCAAGTGTCCTCCCGGCCCCTATGAAACAGCCTGCCTCCTTGATGAATTCTTCAGAAAAAAGGGTGTCACCGCAGATATCTCTGTGGTAGATTCAAATGACAAACCCCAGCCGCCGCCATTGGCACAGAAGTGGCTTACAGTCTTTGAGAAGAAGAATATCAAGTATATGCCGAATAATAAGGTGGTTGAGATAGACGGGGCAAATAAACAGCTTGTAACTGATAAGGGAGATAAGATAGGTTATGATCTGGTAACCCTTATCCCCCCGAACAAGGCTTCCACGATGATTAAAGAATCGGGGCTTGGTGACCCGTTTGCAGATGTTGACCCAACTACTTTTAAGTCCAAAAAGTTTGGAAATATATTTGCGACAGGCGATTGCGCAAAGGTTCCATATACAAAATCTGCATATACTGCCATGTATCAGGGGAAAAACGCCGCACACTATGCGGCAATGGCTATGGGATACAGTGTAAAAGAGCCTGCACCAATCCATAATATCTGTTACCCCTATACATCCAGTGCCGAATCAATGCTGATTAGGGCTGACTGGGAAAAGGATGGAAAGATTGCAAAGACTGCAGCCGATGACCCTAAGACAGACTACAGGGATTCAAGGACAGCATGGGAGTCAACTTTACTTAAGAGTCTTTTCGGCTCATAAAATAATTTAGCCACAAGACTTTCACTGACTTAAAGCAGGTAGAGGTAGAGAATAAATCTTTACCTTTACCTTCTTCAGTTTGTTTAGTCTGTGTATATCTGTGGCAAAAAAGGGGTTTTCTGATGAATAAGTTATTTGCAGCATTTGTAATTACTTTTCTCCTTTATAATCCTTCTTTTGCTCTTGAATATGAAAAAAAGGTGTTTGTGGAGAGGGAGAAGGTTGCCTTTGTAGAAATTACATCTGACAAGCCTGTAGACCTTTTCATTATGTATACACCCCAGCATAAGAATTATACTAAGAGCGGTTCAACTGAGGGTGCATTTGATGTGAGAAATATCACATGGTATATCTACCCCATCCCGGCGATGTTTGACGACCAGACTCTGTTTTTCATTGTCAAAGAAGGGGCAAGGTTTAAGATAACATACGAAAATATAAAGGAGAGGATAGACAGGCTATTCAAAGGTGAAATACTATTACGAAGCGGTGCAGCCAGTTTCTTTAAAAAAGGTATAGACTCCATCAGATTGACACAGAATCTTCCTGATTTACAGATTGAGATTGAGGCTTCGGAAGATGCTCAGATTGCCACCGTCAAGGTTATGGATTACATATCACTCACAAGAGGACAGAAGAGTTTTGAAGATATTTACAAGAATGCCAGTTTTAAAGGTCTAAAGTCATTAAATTTCAGGGCGCCTGATTTTGACGACCTCTATCTGATTGTAAAATCGGAAAATGGTGTAAACATAAAGTATAAGACATGGGCAAATAAAGATACCGCCAACTCAGGCTGTTAGAGATATAAGGAGAAAGGGAGAAGCTTGAGAGATGGAGGAAAAACAGATATTATTTTTATTTTTTCTCCCTTTCCCTATTTCTCCTTAGAATCTATTACAAATGAAAATCTGCAGAAGGGATATTTTAAAGGGTTTTGCTGCCGGGGCAGGCGGAATCTTTATTGATTCCATCGCCACCCCCTTACAAATTCTATATGCCTCTCAGGATAAGACACTGGTAAAAAGAGAATATACGAGGGTATTATTGACAAATGAAAGCAAAGAGCCATTTAGGGCATCTGATATAAAAAAAAATGAAAACTACATTTTTTTTTATCCATATCACAATATCCCTGTTTTACTGCTCAATCTTAATAAGGCAATTGAGCCTATGAAGGTGGAACAGTCAGAAGGAGTTGAGTCTTATCTTCATCCCGGCGGTATAGGTAAAAATAAATCTATAGTGGCTTTTTTGGCGGTATGCACTCACGAATTTGTCCGTCCAAATCCAAATGAATCGCTGGTAAAATATTATCCGCCCGGAGAGACATCTTTCATTTACGGCAGTGATAATGTTATATGCTGTTGTGCCCATGGAAGCACTTTTGACCCATCAAATGCAGGCAATGTTCTTCAGTTCCCTGCCGAATACCCTTTGACAACTGTAGAACTAGAATGGGATTCACAAACGGATTTCCTCTATGCAAAGGCACTAATTGGCTGGAATCCCCCATTTAGAGAGATTTTCAAAGAAGATGGAGAAGGTAAAATAGTCACTGAAAATACCACTGTTAAGAAACTGTCTGATTATTCAAAAAAGGTTATAAAATGCTGAGAATCTCCTTCGCTTCATCCATTATATCGGATACTTTTATTGATTCCATACACTTATGGTCTGTGGGACATTCTCGTTTCCAGCATGGTGAGCAGTCCACAGGCTTTCTTACGATTTTATATTTATCGCATAGTGGAGATGTTTCAGATGGGTCTGTTGAGCCAAAAATCGCTACAATCGGTGTCCCGACTGCCGCCGCTATGTGCATTGGACCAGAATCATTTGTAATAAATAGATGACATTTTTTTATCATTGCTGCAAGGGATTTTAAGGTTGTCTTGCCTACCATAGATATGGCTTTATTTTTCATCCTACTTTTTATTTCAGCCTCAATATTAAAATCCCCACTTCCCCCAAAGAGTATAACCTCTCCTTTGAGCTCGCTGTAAATCATATTCCCCAATTCCGCAAATCTCTCAGGCATCCATCTCTTAGCAGAGCCGTAAGATGCACCTATATTCATACCTATAACAGGCGTCTTTTTAGATAATCCTTTTTCTTCCCAGAACTTATCTACTGCATTTTGAATATCCTCTGAGATATAAAAATATACATTATTGCTTCTGGCTTCTGGCTTCTGACTTCTGACTTCTGGAATAGAATTAATCAGCGTTAAATAGTATTCTGTCTGATGCATCCGAGGGCTTTTTCTTGAAGGCATGGGGATTTTCTCTGTAAGAAAAATCCCCCTCATATCCTTGTTAAATCCAATCCTCTCTCTTATGCCTGCAAGATATGCAGAGAGTGCCGATTCAAATGAATTGGTTAAGAGGATTGCAAGGTCAAAGTTTTTTTCCTTTAAGCCTCTGTAAAATCTTAGCCTTTCAACAACAGACATTAAATCAGGATTGAAGGAGATAATCTCATTTATATCAGGATTTCCCTCAAATAAAGGGCTTAGGTCAGATTTCATCAGTATTGAAATATGTGCAGATGAAAATGCCGCTCTGACAGCGGATATTGAAGGTATGGATAACATCACATCCCCTATCCAATTTGGACACCGTATAAGTATTTTCATAATTTTTTGCCACAGACTTTCACTGACAATATAATGCAGGTAAAGGTAGAGACAGAGGTAGAGGAAAAATCTTTACATTTCCTTTGCCTTTATCCTAATCTTGTTTAGTCTGTGTCTGTCAGTGGCTAATTGTGTATTTTATTCTGGTTTCGTTTTCCACCTTCTGTGAAGCCAGAACCACTGGTCAGTATATCTCCTGATAGTTGATTCTATTACCCCAGTGAAGATTGCAGTATATTTTTCAATATCTCTCTGATTATCCCCAGAGGAGACAACTTCTATCGCCTCACCAATGACCACCTTAAACTTGCCGATCCCCTCTCTTATGGTAAATGTTGGAATAACAGGGGCGCCAGTCCGCAAAGCAAGAAGGGCTACGACTGGGGTTGTGCATGCCTTCCTTCCAAAGAAGTCCACAAACATCCCCTCTTCACGGCTGGTATTCTGGTCCATAAGTATTGCAACTATCTCATTTTTATTAAGGCATCTCAATATCTCTCTTATTGCATTTTTTTTCGCAATAACACCGCTGTTAAAAGCTGTCCTCAATTTATATATAAGTCTGTTTATAAATCTGTTATCCAGAGGCCTCACTACAAAATTAAGCCTGAAATCTCTTGCAGATGCAAGGGCGCCGACCTCCCAGTTGCCTATATGGGCTGTTACTACAAGCACCCCTTTCCCTTTTTCAAGAGCCTTTTCAACATTTTCTCTCCCTTCAAATATCACAGCATTGTCAACCCACTCCCTTCCACCTTTAAATACTCTCGCCATCTCTGCTATAGTGCAGCCGATATTTCTGGACGATTCCTTTGCAATTCTTTTGATTTCATTATGAGACTTTTCAGGAAATGATGCCATTAAATTATTTATTGCCACATTACGATGTCTTGCATCAAATAGATAAAGGAGCAGCCCTATAAATCTTCCTATTTGAAGAGAAATCTTAAACGAAAATACATTTATAATCTTTATGAATAAAAGTATCAGCACATATTGAATCCACTCAATTATTATGTTCATAAATTTTTAGACACACCTTGACAATGGCAAATATAGATATTATATATCTTTATAACATAAAATATCTAAATGTTTTTGAAAGGGGGTGAAGTGTAATGAAGATCAGACCTCTATTTGACAGGATTATTGTTAAGAGGCTTGAGGAGGATGCCAAGAGCGGCGGTGGAATCATTATCCCCGATACTGCAAAGGAAAAACCACAGCGTGGAAAAGTTATAGCTGTTGGTTCTGGAAAGATTCTTGAGAATGGCAAGAGGGAGCCGATTGAGGTAAAGGCAGGAGATCAGGTGCTTTTCGGAAAGTATTCAGGGACAGAAATCAAGATTGAAGGCGAGGAGCATTTAATCCTGAGGGCAGACGATATACTTGGGATAATTGAGTAGAAACATTATTTTGGAGGTGAATTAAGATGGCAGCAAAGCAGATAGTATATAGTGAAGAGGCGAGGGCTATAGTCCTTAAAGGGGTTGATAAGCTTGCCAATGCAGTTAAAATAACCCTTGGCCCAAAGGGCAGGAATGTAGTCATTGATAAGAAGTGGGGCTCTCCGACGATTACAAAGGATGGAGTAACAGTGGCAAAGGAGATAGAACTGGAAGACTCATTTGAAAATATGGGCGCCCAGATGGTCAAAGAGGTAGCAAGCAAGACCAGTGATGTTGCAGGAGATGGAACTACCACAGCAACAGTCCTTGCACAGGCAATATTCAGGGAAGGCAGCAAGAATGTTGCAGCAGGTGCTAATCCCATGGAATTAAAGAGGGGTGTGGAGAAGGCTGTTGAGGTTGTTGTAGAAGAATTGAAAAAGATGAGCATACCTGTGAAGGGAAAGAAAGAGATTTCTCAGGTAGGTTCAGTATCAGCAAATAATGACCAGATTATCGGAGACCTTATAGCAGAGGCAATGGATAAGGTTGGAAAGGATGGAGTAATCACAGTTGAAGAAGCGAAGTCAATGGAGACATCCCTTGACATAGTTGAGGGTATGCAGTTTGACAGGGGTTACCTTTCACCATACTTCGTCACAAATGCAGAGAGGATGGAGGTTGAGTTAGAAGACCCATATATCCTCATTCATGAGAAGAAGATAAGCTCATTACAAGAGGTGCTTCCTCTTTTAGAAAAGATTGCCCAGACCGGAAAACCATTCTTGATTATTGCTGAAGAGGTTGAGGGTGAGGCACTGGCAACAATTGTTGTCAATAAATTAAGAGGGACTCTCAAGGGTGCTGCGATTAAAGCCCCTGGCTACGGTGACAGAAGGAAGGCAATGCTTGATGATATTGCTGTCCTGACCGGCGGTAAGGCTATTACTGAAGACCTCGGCATAAAACTTGAGAAGGTTTCCATTGATGACCTTGGAAGGGCAAAGAAAATCATTATTGATAAGGATAACACAACAATTATAGAGGGTGCCGGCAAGAAATCCGCAATTGAAGGAAGGGTGAAGCAGATTAGGGTTCAGATTGAGGAGACCACATCCGATTATGACAGGGAAAAGCTTCAGGAGAGGCTTGCAAAGCTCTCAGGCGGTGTTGCAGTAATCCATGTAGGTGCAGCCACAGAGACTGAGATGAAAGAGAAGAAGGCAAGGATTGAGGACGCCATGCATGCCACAAAGGCAGCCGCAGAAGAGGGTATTGTCCCTGGCGGTGGTGTGGCATTATTGAGGTGTATCCCGGCCCTTGAAAAACTCAGTTTCAAGGGGGATTTTCAGGTTGGTGTGAACTTAGTAAAGAGGGCTCTTGAAGAACCAATCAGGCAGATTGTAAACAATGCCGGATGGGAAGGTTCTGTAGTCGTAGAGAAGGTCAAGAATGAAAAGCATAATGTAGGATTCAACGCAGCTTCAGAAGAGTATGAAGATCTGGTAAAGGCGGGTATTATTGACCCCACAAAGGTAACCCGTTCAGCATTACAGAATGCATCAAGTATTGCATCTTTGCTCCTCACAACTGAGGCAATGGTAACAGAGATTCCAGAGAAAAAGAAAGCAGCAACACCAATGCCCCCAGGCGGTGGAGAAATGTATTAAAAAAATAAGTAGAGGAGGTCAGTTAAGACCTCCTCTACTTATACAATCTTCTCGGCAGATTTATTCTTCTTCCTCATCCTCTGTCTTAAGCCCGTAGGCACCCGCTTTAAGAACCTTTAATGACAGGAGGGCACATTTTATGCGGGATGGACCTAACTGAAGACCTACGGCATCAAGAATATCCTTTTTCCCTATCTTTTTTATCTCTTCCATGTCTTGCCCCTTTATCATTTCTGTAAGCATAGAGGCAGATGCCTGACTTATGGAACATCCTTTCCCTTTAAATTTTACATCCTCAGCCTTCCCATCTTTTATCTTTATCTGCATTTGAAGCTCATCACCGCAGAGGGGATTTGTATCAAAATATGAGATGTCAGGGTTTTCAATCTCGCCGTAATTTCTCGGATTTTTATAATGGTCAAGTATATTTTCTTTATAAAGTTCTTCATCCATAGATTTTCCTTGCCTTTTTTAGCCCATTGACAAGGTCATCTATTTCGTCAGTGGTATTATAAATATAGAAACTTGCCCTTGAAGAGGCAGATACTCCAAGCCTGTCATGAAGAGGTTGTGCACAGTGATGTCCTGCCCTTATGGCAACATTTTCAGAGCTAAGGACTGATGCGACATCGTGAGGGTGGACATCTTTTAAATTAAATGAAACTATCCCACCCCTTTCCTCTGCTAAATGTCCATAGATTTCTATATCATTAACATCCTTTAGTTTATCCATTGCATATAAGGCCAACTCATTTTCATAGTTTTTTATCTTCGTCATCCCAAGTGATTTAAGATAATCAATGGCAACACCAAGTGCAATTCCCTCAGCAATTGCAGGTGTCCCTGCCTCGAATTTCCACGGGAGGTCGTTCCAGCGGGCTTCCTCAAAACTTACACTCCTTATCATATCACCCCCTCCTAAAAATGGAGGCATGTCATTCAGCATCTCTTTTTTCCCATATAAAACTCCGACGCCTGTTGGTCCAAGCATCTTATGCCCTGAAAACGCATAAAAGTCACAACCTATATCCTGAACATCTGTAGGCTCATGGGGGACACCCTGTGCACCATCTATCAATACAACCGCACCTGCCTTATGAGCCATTGATGTAATTTTTTTAACAGGGTTGATAGTCCCGAGGACATTTGACATTTGAGTTATTGCAACCAATTTTACTTTCCCTTTGAGGAGGCTCTCAAGACTCTCTATCCTTAACTTCCCTCTATTGTCAATCTCTGCATATTTTATAACAGCACCCTTTTCCCTTGCCAAAATCTGCCATGGGACAATATTGCTATGATGCTCCATCTGAGATAGTATTATTACATCTCCCTTCCCGATATTTTTTCTGCCCCATGAATATGCGATAAGGTTTATTGCCTCTGTTGTATTTCTTACAAAAACAATCTCCCTGAAACTTTTTGCATTTATAAAACCCGCAACCTTTTTATGTGCCTCTTCATATTTTATGGTAGCCTCTTCGCTTAGTGTATATATTCCCCTGTGGACATTAGCATTACTATTACTATAAAAGGAGTGGATGGCATCTATAACAATTGAAGGTTTCTGTGATGTTGCTGCACTATCAAGGTATATGAGTTTCTTCCCTGTATTGAAAATCGGAAAATCTTTGCGAATATTGATTATGTCTTCAGGTTTAAAAGTTTCTATCATATTTATTTTAACTTATTAGCAATAATATTTCTAACCTTCTCCCTTATCTCTTTACCATCAATATTTGAAATAATCGGTTCAACAAAGCCATTAACTATCATCTCCTGTGCCTCTGCTGCCGATAATCCCCTGCTCATAAGATAAAAGAGCTGGTCGCTGTCTATCTCCCCAACTGTAGCACCATGTGATGCACTTACCTCATCTACATCTATTTCAAGTTTTGGGATTGTATCTGCCCTTGCCTCTTCACTCAGCATAAGGTTGTGATTAGCGAGATATGAATCTGCCTTCCTTCCTGCTTTATCAATCTTTACTAATCCCTGAAATACTGACCTTGCACTGCCGCTGAGAACACCCTTAATCAAGACATTCCCTTTTGTTTCTTCTGTCTGATGATATATTACAGGCGATATATCAAAGTGTTGTTTACCACTCCCTGCAACAATACCAGAAACGTTTGTGCTTGAACCTCTGCCTTTAAGTGTAATCTCAATAAAAGATTTTGTTATTCTCCCGCCAACATCCACCTGTGTCCAGTCTATTTTCCCGTCCTTCTCCACATATACTCTATGAATAGGTATATTGTAGGCATTCATATTGAGATTCTGGATATAGCAAAATTTAAGTTCTGCACCCTCACCAACAAATATCTCAACCATATTTCCCATTAGAACCTGATTATCAATATTGTCTGAATAATTCTCTTCTATAATGGATGCCTTTCCTCCTTTTTCTACAATAATGATACTGTGTGGAAAACTTCCTGCCTTGCTTTTCATGTTAAATATGATATGAAATGGAGTTTTTATGTCAGAATTAGACGGAACATAGAGAAATACACCATCTCTCCACAAGGCTGTATGAAGAGAAAGGAATCTTTCTGTATCTGTTAAGGAGTATTTTGTGAGGAAATATCTTTTAATAAGGGCAGAATGTTTTAAAAGTGCGGATTTTATATCTGTAAATATTATACCGTTATTTGAAGAAGTATGAAGGCTGAAGGCTGACGGCTCTATACTATCTACTGTATTTTCTATTATTTCTCTCAAGTTCAATTTGCCTATATCTGTCCTCATCCATGTTTCATTATCTGTATCTGTTTCAGGGATTTTCTGAAATCTCTGCCATGCCTCAAGCCTCTTTTCCTTTAGCCACTGCGGTTCTCCACTGGCTACTGATTTTTCTTCAATCTTATCCTCAATTTGAAATTTGTAATTTGTAATTTGAGATTTCATCACCCTACTGCTCCTTCCATCTGAAGCTGTATTAGCCTGTTCATCTCTACTGCATACTCCATAGGCAATTCCTTTACTATAGGCTCAATGAAGCCGCTGACAACCATTGCAGCAGCCTCAGACTCTGAAAGCCCCCTGTTCATAAGATAGAATAACTGTTCATCCGTCACCCTGCTTACTGTAGCCTCATGCCCTATGCTTACCTTCTTTTCATCTATGTCCATATAGGGGTATGTATCAGACCTTGATTTATCGTCAAGTATCATGGCATCACATTTTACATTTGATTTAACACCATGACAGCCTTTAAGCACCTTTACCAGCCCCCTGTAGCTTGACCTTCCGCCATTCTGGCTGATTGACTTTGAAATAATATTGGATGATGTGTGCGGTGCCATGTGGATAACCTTTCCACCCACATCCTGATTCTGTCCCTTGCCTGCAATTGTTAAGGAAAGGATGTCCGCCTTTGCACCCCTGCCGTGCATGAATACAGCAGGGTATTTCATTGTAACCTTGCTTCCGAGATTCCCATCCACCCACTCCATTGTTGCATCCTCATAAGCCACAGCCCTCTTTGTAACAAGGTTATAGACATTTTTTGACCAGTTCTGTATTGTTGTATATCTGAGCCTCGCACCTTTTTTAATTATTATTTCAACGACAGCAGTATGGAGTGAGTTTGTGCTGTATATTGGAGCCGTGCATCCTTCTACATAATGAACAAAAGAGCCCGGCTCTGCAATTATAAGCGACCTCTCAAACTGCCCCATATTCTGGGCATTGATTCTGAAGTATGCCTGAAGGGGTATCTCAATATGAACCCCTTCAGGCACATATATAAAACTCCCGCCGCTCCAGACTGCACTATTTAATGCAGCAAATTTGTTGTCGGCAGGAGGGACGACTGTACTAAAATGTTCTTTGAATATATCCGGATATTCTTTTAATGCAGTATCTGTATCAAGAAATATAACACCCTTTTTCTTCCACTCTTCTTTGAGGTTGTGATAAACCGCCTCTGACTCATACTGGGCACCTACGCCTGCAAGGAATTTTCTCTCAGCCTCCGGGATACCAAGTTTATCAAATGTATCTCTTATCTCCTTAGGCACCTCATCCCATGTCCTTCCCTGTTTATCAGAGGGCCTTATAAAATAATATATGTCATCAAAATTTACACCCGAAAGGTCGCCGCCCCACCACGGCATCGGTTTCTTTAAAAAAATCTCAAGGGATTTCAGCCTGAATTTCCTCATCCATTCAGGCTCACCTTTAAGGTGTGAGATTTCTTCTACGACCTCTTTTGATAAGCCCTTTTTTGATTTAAAGACATATTTCTCCGGGGTCTTAAAACCGTATTTATAATCTTCGCCTATACCGGCAATTCCCTTTGTCATTTCTACCTCTGTTTACTGCCTAATGTTTACTATTTACTTTCCCTTTCAGCCAGTCGTAACCTTTATCTTCCAGCTCCTTTGCAAGCTCAGGACCGCCAGACTTCACAACCCTTCCATCAATAAAGACATGGACAAAATTGGGCTTCACATAGTTGAGTATCCTTGCATAATGGGTTACCATTATAACCCCAACACCTTTTTCAATAGCCCTGTTTACACCTTCGGACACTACCTTCAAGGCATCTATATCAAGCCCTGAGTCAGGCTCATCAAGAACCGCCAAATCAGGATTTAATATCTCAAGCTGGAGTATCTCAAGCCTCTTTTTTTCTCCGCCTGAAAATCCCTCATTGACATACCTTTTTGCAAAAGACTCCTCCATCTTCAGGAATCCCATCCTCTCTTTCAGTAGAGTATTAAACTGGAAGATGGAGACTGGTTTGCCACCATTAGCAAGAGCAATCTTCTTATTATAAATATTCCTCAAAAAATTCATTACAGTAACACCTGGTATTGCCACTGGATATTGAAATGCAAGAAAAAGCCCCCTCTTTGCCCTCTCATCAGGAGATAACATATTTATATTTTCATCGTTTAACAAAAGAGAGCCGTCTTCTATCTTATATGAAGGGTGTCCCATAAGTGTATATGCGAGTGTGCTTTTGCCTGAACCGTTTGGTCCCATTATAGCGTGCACCTCGCCCTTTTTTATATTTAAGCTAACCCCTTTTAATATCTTTTTCCCACTTATGCTTGCCTGAAGGTCATCTATCTTTAAACTTTTATTATTCATATTTATTCCCCTCTATTTAAGTAGTTTTATTTAAAAGGGTATTCCTTACATGCTAAATTAACATATAAACACAAAGCCCTCTATGATATTAATCATGCAACAGGATGCCAATTAATAACTTATTGAAATATAATAAATTTTAGCATTGAGGCAGAACAAAGACAAGACATTATTTGTCTGGCTTATTTTAACATTTCAGGAAAAATGGAAGTGTATATCAAGGGAATATTTTGTTGGTTAGATAGTCTTATGAGTATTGCCTATATATTTTTGATGTTGTTGATAATAAGAACAATGAAACATTAAATTGGTTATAAGTATCCTTCCTCCTCCAACTTCCTTCTTTATGAAATTATACGCAATGCCTTACACCCATCCTCATATTTCAAATCACATGCTCTTTTAAAATCATTAGTTGCATTGACATATTCCCCTTTGTCATTGTAGGCAAACCCTCGTAAATAATAGGCTGGGGCAAAATCAGGAAGCATAATAATTATTTGGCTGAATTCTTCAATTGCATTATTATATTCCCCTTTGTTGTAATAATTAATTCCTTTGGTGAAGTAGGTTTCTGAATAATGACTTGAATTCAACATATTAGCATTGGATAAGTTGGGTGAGAACATACTTATTGCCATCAGATAACTTAATATTATTTTTTTCATAACCATTCCTCCTGATAAGATTAACTTTCAAAATCACGGTTACTAATATATATACTCAACAATCATGCCAAGTATAAAAAATCAAAAGGGAATTCTTAAAAGTGCTTTATTTACAACAGATTAGAGTAGATTAAAATATGTCAGCTAAAATAAAGTATTTTATTTGGAGTAGAGTAATGGTGGTATGAATTAGAACAAACTGGATTAATTTAATACAACCAAACCACTAATACACTGAGATACAAAAAAATAATTGTTATTCAATCATTTGGTTTCTATCTTATGAACTTTTATTTTTTTGTTGTCTTCCTTGTAATCCTTTGTCTTGTTATACCGAGTATTCGGGCTGCCTCACTTTTATTGCCTCCAACCTTATCCAGCACGGCAGCTATATACATCTCCTCAAGGTTATTCAATGGGACCATATCTCTTATATCAATTAGTGGCTTCTTCTTATTAGATTGCTCGGCAGCCGACTTAGAATCAGCATATATTATATCTTCAGGAAAATCTTCAGGCATTATGATATCTTTATTTGAAAGGAGTACTGTCCTCTCAATTACATTTCTCAGTTCCCTGATATTCCCCTTCCATTGGTATACCATCAGGACTTTTTCAGCTTCATTAGATAGTTTTACCTCTTTTTTAAATTCTTTGCTGAACTCTGTAACAAACCTCCTTGAGAGTAATAATATATCATCTCCCCTTTCCTTTAAAGAGGGGAGCTTTATATTTACAACATTCAATCTGTAATAGAGGTCTTCCCTGAACCCATTATTTTTAGTCATTGCCGTTAAATCTTTATTAGTGGCGGATATAACCCTTATATCTACTTTTATGGGAAATGTGCCTCCGACCCTTTCTATCTCACGCTCCTGTAATACCCTCAAAAGCTTCATCTGTAATTTTGGGTAGAGGTCACCAATCTCGTCAAGAAATATTGTCCCTGTCTGTGCTATCTCAAATTTTCCTATTTTCTTTCTTATTGCACCTGTAAATGCACCCTTTTCATGTCCGAAAAGGTCGCTCTCAAGGAGGTCTTCACTTAGTGTAGTGCAGTTTACAATTACAAATGGCTTATCCCTACGCGGGCTTGATAGATGTATGGCACGGGCAAGGAGTTCCTTTCCTGTCCCGCTCTCACCTGTTATTAACACAGGGGTTGTGCTGCTAACAGCAACCTTTGATGCAAGCGAGCATACCTCCTTTATTGCCTTGCTTTGACCTATGATTTTATCAAAACCATATTTCTCTATTTCCTGTCTTTCAATATCCTCAACCCTCTTTCTTAATCGGGCTGATTCAAGTGCCTTTTCTATATGAAACTTGAGTTCCCCAACATCAAAAGGTTTTGGAAGATAGTCATATGCTCCTGACTTTATAAATTCTACAGTATCTTCAAAACCGGGTGCACCTGTAATGATAAGAATAATTGCATTATTATCAATCTTTCTGATCTTCTCCAATACCTCTTTGCCATCTATATCGGGGAGTCTAACATCAAGGAGGACAACATCAGGTTCACTATCAGAAAACTTACTGATACCTTTCTCTCCATTCTCAGCGAGGACGACTTCATACCCTTCCATAACAAAGACCGTCTTGAGATTTTCTCTAACAAGATTTTCATCGTCTATTATTAAAATGGTTGGTTTCATAAGATTAGCGATATTTTACTATATATTTTATATTTTTGTATAATATAATTACTTATCACTTACAACTAACAACATTTTTAAATTATTATAGGTTATAAGTTATAGGTAGGAGATTTATCGTGTCAATACTTAAAGTTGCAAGACTTGGAAATCCTGTCCTTAGACAGAAGGCATTGCTTTTAACTGCAGAAGAAATAAAAAGTCCATTTGTGCAGAAATTGATGGATGATATGGTTGCAACCATGAGGGAGTATGAAGGGGTGGGGCTTGCTGCACCGCAGGTTCATGAATCAAAACAGATTATAGTAATTGAATCTGCCGGCAGTATAAGATATTCTGAGGCACCTAATATACCCCTTACAATTTTAATAAACCCTGTCATTTCATACTATTCAGAGGAAAAGGCAGAAGGCTGGGAGGGGTGTCTCAGCGTTGGTGATTTCAGGGGAGTCGTCCCACGTTCAACTTCCATAAAAGTGGATGCAATTGATAGAAATGGCAAGAAGGTATCAATTGATGCAAATGGTTTTCTTGCAGTAGTCCTCCAGCATGAGATAGACCATCTGAACGGAGTTATATTTGTTGACAAGATAAAAGATTTAAAGACCCTCTCTTTCCTTAAAGAGTATGAAAGATACTGGGCAAAGGAATAAAATACAGAAAACAGAAGACAGAAGTCAGAAGACAGAAAATAAAAAGCAAAACTCAAATTTCTTACCCTCTGTCTTCTGTCTTCTGTTTTCTGTATTCTTCCTATCAGACTGTGCCGGGGTTGTCCCTCCGCCAGAAAAAAAACCAACACCCATTCCAAAAGCCGAAGAGAAAAAACCGCCTGAAGAAATAAGTAAAGAAAGAAAATCAGAAGAATATGTAGTATTTTTTGCAAGCCCTTCAGATACTTACGAATCGCTGTCAGAAAAGTATTACGGCGATAAAAATCTCTCCTATATCATCTCAGAATTTAATCAGAATCAACCGATTACACCAAATAAGGAAATCATAGTTCCTCTCAAATCATTAAACCCCGGTGGTCTTTACCCTGAAGGCTATCTGACAATTCCCATCCTCTGTTACCACCAGTTCGGCAAAGTTAAGAGCAAAGATAAGATGGTTGTTAGTGAAGAGATGTTTGATAAGCAGATGGCATACCTGAAGGAAAATAATTATAATGTCATAACCCTCCGCGAATTCTCTGATTTTGCAAATTATAAGAGGCGTCCCCCGAAAAATTCTATTGTAATAACAATTGATGACGGCTGGAAGAATGCAAGGACTATAGCAGCCCCTATTCTAAAAAAATATAATTTCAAGGCTACACTCTTTGTCTATACGGATTTAATTAAGCCAAGTAAAATAACCCTTACATGGGATGATATAAAAGAGATGCTCAATGATGGGGTTATTGAAGTTCAATCACACACACGATTTCACACAGACCTGTCTAAAACCAAGGATAGTGAATCTGAAACAGCTTATAAGCAGAGGATTGAAAAAGAAATAGGGGAATCTCAGAAGATTATTGAACAGAGGCTTGGAATCAGGCCGACATTACTTGCATATCCATTCGGCACCTTTAATGATGCAGTAATTGAAATACTGAAGAAATACCAATATGAAGGTGCCTTCACAGTAATAAAGGGTGGTAACCCGTTTTTCCATAATAATTTTTCTCTGAACCGCTCAATGGTTTTTAATAGTGAAAAGATTGAGGATTTTATAAAGTTATTAGAGACATTCAAGAAAGAACAACTATGAATAAAAAATCCGAATATCTAAACCCGAAATCCGAAATAAATTCAAAATTTCAAATTCAAATGTTCAAAACTGTTTCAAATTTCGATATTCGGATTTCGGATTTATTATTCTATATTCTGTCTTTTGTATTCTGTATTCTGTTTTTTGCTTGTGTCCCTCCACCTGCCAAACCTAAGCCTTCTTTAGAAATAACAAAACCTCCACCTGTCATAATAGACCCATTCAAATCAGTTTTAGATGAGCATCTTAAAAGGGCATTAAGTCTTGAACAGCAGGGTGAGATTCCGGGTGCAATAGAGGAATTTAAGATAGCACTTACAATAGACCAAACTAATGATGAAGCTAAAGTTGGGTTAAAGAGACTATCTGAAATGGCAGATATAGAGGCAGAAAAGCATTATCAAAAGGGGCTATCTCTAAAAAAAACTGACCCATCAAAGACACGAACAGAGTTTTTAATTGCACTAAGGTTAAAACCAGACTATCAATTAGCAATAGAGGAGCTTAAGGGATGGCACATATTCGTCGCAAAGTCACGATTACTTGCCCCACCAGGTGAGACAGATACAGGGGTAGAAGATTATCTCAGTGTTGCCCTCTCTTTATTTGAGGATGGAGATTATGCAGGGGCTATTCAGGAGTTTTTAAAAGCTAAAGAAAAATATCCAAAAAATCCTGAGATAGTAAAACATTTAAACCTCTCATATTACAAGCAGGGTGTAGCACATTTTGAGAAAGGGGAGTACAAAAACGCATTGCAGATGTTCTTAAACCTCAAGCCCGATTTTGAAAAGGTTGGAGATTATATAAAGAAAGTCAAGGTAGGTTTAAAGAAAACGGCCGAAGACAGCTATAAAAACGGGCTTAAACTCTTTAGAGAGCAGAAATTAACTCAAGCAATTGAACAATGGAATATCGTCCTTGAAATAGAGCCTGAGCATAAAAAGGCGAGGGAATATATAGAAAAGGCAAAGAATCTCTTAAAATCACTGGAACAACTTAAATGATAAAAACCTGAATTAACCACAGATTAACACAGATTTACACAGAAAAATTAACACAGATAAAAAAGATTTTTTAAAAAGTTTAAATCTGTGTTCATCCGTGTTCATCTGTGGTTGCTTTTATAATTTTCTATTTGAGATTATACGGCATCATCTCCTCTTTCACCTGTCCTTATCCTTACCGCATCCTCTAAATTCATAATAAATATCTTCCCATCGCCAATCCTCCCTGTCTGGGCAGATTTAATAAGCGTATCAACAACCTTTTCTGTCATATCGTCGGGAACCACTATTTCAAGTTTTACCTTCGGGAGGAAATCAACTACATACTCCGCACCCCTGTATAATTCCGTATGCCCCTTCTGCCTTCCAAACCCTTTTACCTCACTCACCGTTATCCCATGAATACCTATCTCATTCAGCTTATCCTTTACCTCATCCAGCTTAAACGGTTTGATAATTGCCTCTATCTTTTTCATGAATACCCTCCCTCTTCAATTTTAAAATTCGCTACAGATTACCATTTATTAGATAAAAAATCAATAATACCTGAGCGGCTATTACTTCTTATCGCTCAATAACTCTTCTATCTTCCTTGTCACCTTCTCAACACCAAGACACCCTGCACATTCGGATGGACCAGGTGCTTTTGCCAGCAGATAAAATGAGAATACAAGTATAAATACAATCCCTGTATTCACACCGAGGTCTATCATGCTTCTTGTAAACAACTCTCCGGTAATCTGCTCTTCAACAGAAAGATGTGCCTCAACAGTAAGTATCTTTCTTATAGATGCAATGATACCCACCACAAGAAATGGCTGAAATGTAACCCTATGCTCACGGAGATATGTAATAACTGTGATAAATATTTCCATAACGATTAAGACAAAAAGTATCTCATTTATTAAATGGGATACTGAGTCGCTGGCAAATGACTTAAAGTGTGTAAAGGCATTGACCAAAATCATAGTTGCCGAGATTAAAAGCGAGATAGCTATAACTATATGAAACAGGTCTGATAATTTTCTTAGCCAATCCGTTAACTGCACAATGCGATTTCTTTCCATAAATCCTCCATAAAAAGTTAAGGAGTTAAGGAGTTTTAGAGTTATGGAGTTAACGCCTAAACCCCTTGACTCTTTAACTCCTTAACTCTATATATTTGAATAGGCTTACTTTTACCCTTTACCATAACCGGTTCAAGTTTATCAACATTGGCAATATCTGCCACTTTTTCATAAACTGAATCGCTTATAATTATATCATCTGCCTTTGCCTCTCTTGTCAAGCGGGAGGCAAGATTTACATTATCACCTATAACTGTGTACTCCATCTTTTTGCTTGAGCCAAGATTTCCTGCAACTACATCCCCGGAATTTATTCCTGTGCCTATTCTTATCGCCTCTCTCCCTTCACCTGCCTTCCTTGAGTTAAAATTCTTTAATTCATTTTGAAGCGATACCGCAGCTCTTACTGCCCTAACAGAATGGTCTTCATATGCTATAGGGGCACCAAACACTACCATTATCTCGTCCCCTGCAAACTTATCTATATGTCCGCCGTGCTTTTGTATTACCTCTGTAGCCATACTGAAATACTCATTTAAAATATTAACAACCTCATCAGGCTCCTTTTTTTCCGAGAATGATGTAAATCCCCTTATATCGGCAAACATGACAGTAACATTTAACTTTTTACCCTTTAGCCATTTCTCATCAGGGTTCTGGAGTATCATATCAACAATCTCAGGTGTTACATATCTGCCGAATGACTCCTGGATAACCTCCTTCTTCCTTAAACCATCAGCCATGTCATTAAATGCCAGTGTCAAGTCGCCAAGCTCATCATTACTCGTAATGTCTATTATATATTTAAAATTTCCATTCTTAATCTCTCTTGTTCCCTCTACAAGTTTGTGAATGGGCTCTGAAAATAGGGTGCCTATTAAGAACGACATTCCAATTCCGATTACTATAAATAAAACTGTAATCGCCATGACAAATATTTTTACCTCACCTATATTCTTCTCCAGAGTTTCAAGGGAAATGCCTATATGAATAGTCCCTATGGATACCTTCTGATATTCTATAGGCATGGAGAAATCAAGAATCTCTGCTTCACCCTCTTTATATTTCAAGATTTCAAGGTCTCTATCCTTTTTCAATTCCATTGTATCCTTCAAAGGCTCATATTCTTTATCAACTTTATTGATGTCCGTATGAACCTTGATAACCCCTTTTTTATCTATGACCATCGCATAGACTATATCCTTGTTTTTAGATATCTCTTCAATGAGTATATTAAGTGATGCCTCATCATTCTCAAGAAGTGGAATAGAACAGTTATTTGATAGGTTGTTGAGGATAGTAGTACCAAAACTTACCATTTGTTTTGTAAATTGACTTCTCTGTTCTTTGAAAACCAGATAGCTGGAGAAGAACATAATCATGACTATTAAACTAGTAATAAAAACGGAGAATTTGAGTCTTATTGGTATTCTTCTTTTCTTTAATCGCTCGATCTTAATTATCGTTTTTTCGTCAAGAATTTCGCTTAGGTTTTTAATTTTCTTTCTAAACATAATTGCTTGATAATATATGAATACTTTTTTATAATCGGACAAGATGCGTAAATTCAAAATCTATTTTTTCATTATAACCCTCTCTCTTATTTACTGCAATATATTATACGGAGAGGAATCTGCCTTATCTCCACAGTTACCAGAAATCTCTAAAGAAAACATTCTAAAACATATCATATATTTGGCATCAAAAGAGACTGAGGGCAGACTAATGGGAAGTTCCGGCAGTCAAAAGACGAGGGAATATATTGAAGGTCTATTTTCTGAATATGGGCTTGTGCCTCCTGATAAATACTCAGGCTACTTACAATCCTTTGAGATAAAAGTAAGGCATTTGAGCAGTGATAATCATCTGTCTATAGGCAGTAAAATATTTGAACAGAAGTGGAATTTCATTCCTCTTTATTTTTCAGGAGAGGGTGAGGTATCAGGAGTTACATGCCTATCAAACTATGGACTTAATATAGATGCTTATAAAAGATGTAAGGATAAGATAGTTGTTGTATTAGATGATACAATCAACGAAGGTGGAAAGAGAAATGAATTGCTAATGAAAAAGGCTAAACTTGCACAGGAGAGTGGTGTAAAAGGGTTGATAATTGTTACAAAGTCAGTTTATGCAATTTACAATGAATTGACTACTTTCCCAGAATTCATTCCTCCGGCTTACCAAAAAAGGTGGAAATCCCAACATCCATCAATGACAGATACATTATTGGAGATTAAAACCACCTCTACGGTTTCAAGATTAAAGATGCCATCTATCACTATACCTGTTGTTATGGCTATATTAGAGGGGGAAAATTCAATGGAAGGTTTTACTGTAAATATAAAAATAAAATTTAATGATAGAACTATCATAGGCAAAAATATTGTTGGACTTATAAAAGGTAAATCAGATGAAGTTATTATTATTAGCGCACATTATGACCACCTTGGTAGAGATAAAGAGGGGAACATATTTTATGGTGCTGATGACAATGGAACAGGTGTAGCCGCACTCCTTGAAATAGCATCAGCCTTTGCAAAGATAAAGGATAAACTAAAAAGGAGTATTCTATTCATTGCCTTTGATGGTGAGGAGTGGGGGCTTAAGGGTGCAAAGGCTTATGTTGAAAACCCCGCTTTCCCTTATAAAAAGACAGTTGCAATGCTAAACATGGACACAATAGGAAGGAATAAACCTGATGAGATATACATCCTCGGCTCTTTGAAAAACCCGGATTTGAAAGGATTAAATGACAGGGTGAATGAGAAAATTGGATTAAAACTCCTTGATACAATAGAATTCGCCTTTGATTACGGGAGCGACCACTACCCATTTTATGAAAAGGGTATTCCTTCAATAGACTATACATCCAGCTACCATGAGGATTTTCACAAGATTACTGATACAGTTGAAAAGGTAAATATAGATAAGGTATCAAAAGTGGCTGAACTTGTATTTAAAGTAACCTATGAAATTGCTGCTACTGATATTAAATTTGACAAGCCAAAGAAGGTTTATGTTCCATTTCCAAAGAAATAAGCAATCCATAATGCTTGAGCAAAACCACTAAAACACAGAAATTAACTGAATCTATAAGATTTTTAAAATAATAATACCGCTGTTGTTCTATTGATGTATAATTTGAATTCATAAATGCTATGACAAAAACAAATGGAAGGATCATTATAACTACTATAGTTATTATCGGGTTGGGTATATTCATACATTTTAAAATCCCTGATGTAAAACCTTATGAAAAAGGGAATATGAAGGTCATCTTTGTGCCCGATGATGACTCACCCGAAAATCGAAGACAGCTTATAACTCTATCAGCCTTTAATGTAAAGGAAGGTATAGATATAAAAGAGGTGAGGGTATTTTACAAAAAGGTAAGGACAGAAGAGTTTAAAAAGAGTGTAATGCTGAGGACGAAGGATGGTTCTACTTATGCAGATTATCTACCGGGACTCTCAAAGGGCGAAAGATGGTTTTATTATATAGAGGCAGAGGATACAACAGGCAATATTCTGAGCATACCTGAAAGAGTCAAAGAAGAAGAGAGACAGATAAATTTCTATGTTACATTTGAGGGAACTGCAGACCGCATCCTCTTTATCTCCCATATTGTATTAGCTATTACAGCCGTTATTCTCTGGATTCACTCTGTATTTTATGCAGTAAATTACCTTATTACTAAAGAGAGGCATAACATTAGATTAGCCTTCTGCTCAGTCCTTTATGGCACTACATCATTCTTTGTCTTCGCATTCCCTGTCGGAGGATATATCGCCCATCAGGTCTTCGGGCAGGCTTGGAGCGGTGCCCCATTCGGGTGGGATATTACAGATAACAAATCCCTGATTACATTCTTATATTACGTTATCCTTATCTATCTAATGAAAGGTGAATTTTATGAATTAGAGGTTGGGAAGGGGAATGTAATCAGCGACAATAATTTTTCCTATCTTGTGATTTTAGGTATTATATTAACTATCGTAGTTTACAACATCCCCCACAGCTATTTTATCCAGTAAAGTAACCTTTTACCAACTCACTGTCTTAAATTTTCGCCTCTTCGCCTCCTTCTGTTTTCGCTTTCTCTTGTCGCTGGGCCTCTCATAAGCTTCCCGATTCCGAAGCTCCCGCATTATGCCATCCTGAGAGAGTTTCCTCTTTAGAATTCTTAAGGCCTTTTCAACCTGATTATTAAAAACCCTTACTTCCATTTATCTCCTTATTAGAGTCTAAGCATTTACAAACCGAAATTAAAATCTGCGGCCTCTTCCTCCACCGCCACCGCCAAAACCACCACCGCTCCTCTTTGGAGCCTGCGGCCTTGCCTCATTAACAATCAACTTTCTTTCACCCAGTGTGTACCCGTTAAACATGGATACTGCCTTATCTGCCTCATCCTGTGTGGCGAATTCAACAAAACCAAATCCCTTTGAACGTCCGGAATATTGGTCATTGATTATCTTAACAGACTCAATATTGCCAGCCTGACTGAATAGAGTATTCAAATCATCCTCTGTTGTCTGATAGGATATATTTCCTACATATAGTTTCTTTGCCATTATCTTTCACCCCCTTTCCTGTTAAAAAATAAAAAACCTCAGAACCTTTTTAGAAAGATTTCTGAGGTTTTAAGAGCAAAACAACGAAAACTTTCATACATTATTAACAATAATACTAACAAGAAATAGATAATGTCAAGATAAAAATCATGCTGGACTTTCTTTAAATTGAATAATAGAATCTATCTGCCAATTATAACCAATTGCAGAAAGGGGTGTTTTAATGTGAAGGCAGTTATCAAAAGAAAATCTGCAAAGGGCATGGAATTTGTTGATGCACCTGTCCAAAAGATAGGCTTAAGGGATGTACTTATTAAAGTAAGTATCGCTTCTATATGCGGCACTGATGTCCACATCTATGACTGGTCTCGGTGGGCACAAAACCGCTTTAAACCTCCAAGGATTATAGGGCATGAATTTGTTGGAACTGTTACAAGGATTGGAGAAGAGGTAACCCATGTCCAAATTGGTGACCGCGTCTCTGCCGAAAGCCATCTATACTGCGGCAATTGTTACCAGTGTCAGAACGGTTATATAGAGGTATGTCAGAATTATAAGTTACTTGGAGTTGACCATAACGGCACATTTGCTGAATTCCTTGTCTTACCCGAGCATGTCCTCTGGAAAAATGACCCTAATATTCCTGATGATTTTGCAACTATACAGGAGCCATTTGGAAATGCGGTTGATACAGTCCTTTCAGAAGATATATCCGCAAAGACAGTCTTAATCCTTGGGGCAGGGCCAATTGGACTCTTTGCTACAGGTATTGCAAAGGCAAGCGGGGCATCATTAATTATCCTCTCAGACCCGAATGACTATCGTTTAAATATCGGCAAAAAAATGGGTGCTAATATTACAGCGAATCCTAAAAAACATGATATTGTCAAACTTGTTCTTGAGGCTACAAAAAATAATGGAGTGGATGTAGTGCTTGAATTTTCGGGTAGTAATCAGGCATTGAATCAGGGACTCAATGTTATCACACCCGGCGGAAGACTGTCTCTTCTGGGGATTTATGAAAGAAGGGTGAATATTGATTTAAACAAAGAGGTCATTTTCAAAAAAATCAGGATTTATGGGATAACCGGCCGCAAAGTATTTTCCACATGGTATAAAACTTCACGATTTTTATCTTCAGGGCTTGTTAATGTTAATCCAATTATCACCCACCAGTTTCCATTGAAGGATTATGAAAAGGGTATGAAACTGATGAGAGATGGAAAGTGCGGTAAGGTTATTTTAAAAGTTGATGGACAAGCTTAATTTTATTAACGAAGAACTAATAAAACTCAAAGAGACGGGGTTATTAATTAATATCCGCACTATTGAGAGTCCACAGGGTTCATGGATTACTGTAGATGGAAAGGAGGTATTAAATCTATGTTCAAATAACTATCTCGGATTTGCAAATGACCCAAAACTAAAATCAGCATCCCAAAAGGCTATAGAAAATTATGGTGTAGGGCCTGCAGCAGTAAGGACTATTGCCGGGACAACAACACTTCACAAAGAACTTGAACATAAACTTGCTGCTTTTAAAGGTGTAGAAAGCACCTTATCTTTTCAATCAGGATTCTGTGCAAACCTTGCTGTCATCCCTGCAATTGTTGGTGAAGGGGATGTTGTCTTTTCAGATGAACTAAACCATGCAAGTATTATTGATGGATGTCGTCTATCCAAAGCAAAGACTATCAGATATGAGCATTGTAATATAAAAGACCTTAAGGCAAAAATATCTGCTGAAAAGGATGTAAAACGAAGGCTTATTATTACAGATGGTATCTTCAGTATGGAAGGGGATATTGCACCACTGCCTGAAATAGTAAATGTTGCTGAAAAATATGATGCCATTATAATGGTGGACGATGCACATGGAGAAGGTGTTTTGGGGAGGGGAGGCAGGGGTATTGTTGACCACTTCAACCTGCACGGCAAAGTTGACATAGAGGTAGGCACAATGTCAAAGGCATTTGGTGTTGTCGGCGGCTACATTGCAGGAAGCAAAAGAATAACTGATTATCTCGCACAAAAGGGGCGGCCATTTCTATTCTCAAGTGCAGCAACATCTGCTGATGTATCTGCGTGTATTACTGCAGTGGAGACCCTGACAGCCTCAGATATTCTTGTTAAGAAACTCTGGGAAAATACTGAATTTTTTCAGGAGAAGATGAGGCATATCGGATTTAATCTTGGAAATACAAAAACACCCATCACACCTGTTATGATAGGAGATGCCAAGATTGCCAAAGAATTCAGCCAGAAGTTGTTTGAATCTGGCATCTTTGCACAGTCAATCGGCTACCCGACAGTTCCTATGGGTAAGGCTCGTCTCCGCGTAATGCTTTCCGCCACACACAGTAAGGAAGACCTTATTTTTGCAATAGAGAATTTTGAGAAGATTGGGAGGTCTTTAGGGCTTCTCTGATAATTTTATACACTGAACGGCTAAACAGAAGTCCCACATGACCAATATAATTCATTTCAATATTATCAGCCCCTTCCAGTTTACTATACTCATAGGGGATTACCATTTCATCAAAGGTTGTGTAGATTGCAGTAGCCCTAATACCTGCTGGTGGCATGCTTAATTTTTTTAAAAATGCACTCTCTGGTTTCATCTCCTTACCGCACTTGCCAACAGAAAATGACCACAGTTTTGAGCCTCCAAATGGTGTCCCGAGTGTAATCAGTCTGTTAATATTCTTTGTCCCATCAAGATTATTTATATAATTAATTGCCACAAGTCCGCCCATACTGTGGCAGATTAAATCTACCTTTTCAGCACCTGTATCTTTTTTAACAGATTCTACCTTATCCTTTAGCTGCAGAGAGAAATCATCTATATTTAGCCACGGAGAGGAATAAGTAAAGAGATATACATTTTTATATCCATCCTTATTCAACCTCTGTTTTATAGGATACATAACAAGACCACGCATCATGTATCCGTGAATAAGGATTATTGGGTTCTGTGTATCTTGAGGTGAACTGCTTTTTGGGATAAGTGATTGAAAAAGTGAGATGATATAATCTGCAACAAGAAGGTTGAGATGAGCGATTACATAGACATATTCAAGTATAAATCCAACAATGGCTTTGTAACCTTCTTTTTGAAAATCCGAGAAAATTGTTTTATCTTTGTTTTTTTCCTTATATTCATTACTATTAGAAAATTCAAACCAGCGTATTGAATAGACAATTATAAGATAGATAAGGGTTAGGGATAGAAATATACATAACATATTACATATATTTTCTCCCAATGTAGACAATAAGTAAACCTGAAACCATGAGGATTAATCCAAGCCCCCTCAACACACTGTCTGGAATATCAGGTAGTTTTTTTGCAAACTCCTTCACCTGTTCGGGGAAGGCAAAATATGGCAGTCCTTCTATAACCAATACAAGACCCAAGACTGAAAGAAAAAATGACATAAAACAATTCAAATTTCAATAATCAATAATCAAAGTACCAACCACAATATTTTTAGATTTGATTATTGGTAATTGGTTATTATTTGATATTTGGAATTTGTGATTTGATTATTTCCCTTATTCATTTCCCTATACAGAACTCCTGAAATATCCTATTCAGGACATCCTCGGAATAGGTTTCACCGGTAATCTCGCCAAGGCTTTCAAGGCTGAGCCTTAAATCTGCGGCTATAAATTCTGATGAGAGATTTTGATTTATAGCATTAACAGCCTTACTTAGCGAGTCATGTGCTTTTGAAAGTCGTTCTCTATGCCTTTCTCTTGTAATAAATATACCCTCTGGAGTCTTACAGTGTCCATTGTAAATAATATCAAAAATCTTATTTCTCAACTCATCCAAGCCAATATTTTTTAAGGCAGAGATTTTTAAAAATTCCCCACCCGTCCATTCAGATGAATTTTTATTTCCTACATCAATTTTATTTATGGCAATAATAACAGGTTTATTTTTCTGTTTTATTTCTTTTATTAAATCCTTATCCTTTTCTCTTAAACCCTCTGAACCATCCAATAAAAAGATAATCAACCCAGCACCTTCAATAGCCTTTTGTGTCCTCTTTATCCCCTCCTGTTCAACGAATCCTTCAGATTCCCTGATACCTGCAGTATCTACAATTTTTATTGTCAGCCCGTTTATATTCAACCCTTCTTCAATCGTATCCCTTGTAGTCCCCGGTATAGAGGTTACAATTGCTCTCTCTTCATTTAAGAGGGCATTCATAAGGCTTGATTTGCCGACATTAGGCCTCCCTGCTATTACAACCGATACACCTTCCCTGTAAATCTTCCCATACCTGTAGCTGTCAACCAATTGCCCTATTTCAGTCAACACGGATTCCAAACCTTTTTTAAATTCAAGCTTGTTTTTAAATTCAATATCCTCTTCTGGAAAATCAATATCTGTCTCTATCTCCGCCAGTATATCTATTAATTTATTCCTTATTGACGCTATCTGTTTTGCAAGCCCACCCTGCAGCTGGTTCATTGCAGATTCAAGTGCAGTATCAGATTTTGATTTTATAATATCAATCACTGCCTCTGCCTGAAGAAGATTCAGCCTGCCGTTTAAGAACGCCCTCTTTGTAAATTCACCCGGCTCGGCAAGTCTTGCACCACTCTTGATTGTTAAGCTCAAAATCTTGTTGAGAGGGAGACTTCCGCCATGACAGCTTATTTCAACTACATCCTCCCCTGTAAAACTCTTCGGGGAGTGCATGACTGCGAGGAGAACTTCGTCTATATTCTTCCGTGTATCAGGGTCTTTTATATATCCGTGGATAAGCTTGTGGGATTCAACACCATTTAGACTCTCTCCCTTGGGTGTTGTAAATATTTTTTTTGCGATAGATATTGAGGCAGGACCACTTACCCTGACAATCCCTATTCCCCCCTCTCCGGGAGGGGTTGAAATGGCAGATATGGTATCAGTCAGGTCAAACATACAGTAGTTATGAAGTTAAGAAGATGAGAAGGTCAGAAGGTGAGGTTTCCTAACTTCAAATCTTCTCAATTTCTCATCTTCCTATTGTCTTTCTGGGGGAGATTATTACCTTCCTTTCAAAACCCTCGCCTTCACTCATTGTCTCTACCTCTTCATCATCTTTAAGTGCTATATGGATTATCTTCCTGTCCCTGGCTCTCATTGATGCTACTACAACAGGCTTCCCAGTCATCTTCACCTGCTGTGCTATCCTCTTTGCAAGGCTATTCAGTTCTTCCCTGCGTTTCTCCCTGTAGCCCTCTGTGTCTACAATTATACTTACCCTGTCTTCAATATTTTTATTGACTATCCTGTCCACCAGATGTTCCAGAGAATCCAGTGTTTCCCCTCTTCTTCCAATGAGAATCCCGCTGTAATCGCTAAAAATCGTCAAATGGATTAAATCTTCTTTTTCCTCTCCGTCAACCCTTGCATCAATCTCCATATAATCTAACAGTTTTTGAAGAATATTAATACTCTCTTCAACCTTTCCAAGATGTGTCTTTTCTGCAGGTTTAAGTATAGCTCTTACCTTAAATTTCTTTTCACCAAACCCGAATAATTTTCTTTCTTCACCAATAACCTCTACCTTAATATCATCTCTTGATGCAACGCCAAGCCGTCTCATCACATCAACTATTGCATCATCTTCTGTAGTGCCTTCGCCTTCTACCCATTCCATAAATTCCTCCTACTTCTTAATATCTTTATAAATTAAATACTGCTGACCTATTGAGAGAACATTATTGACAAGCCAGTAAATGACAAGTCCTGATGGAAAATTTAAAAACATGAATGTAAAAATAACAGGCATAATCAGCATTACCTTTGCCTGCATCGGGTCGCCGCCAGAGGGGGTCATCTTCTGTTGTATAAGCATTGTAGCACCCATCAAAATCGGCGTAATATAATAAGGGTCTTTCTCTGAAAGGTCTTTTATCCACCAGATAAACGGCGATTGCCTCAGCTCAATACTGTGCATGAGGACATTGTAAAGTGCTACAAATACAGGTATCTGAATAATGACAGGCAGAAATCCGCCAATGGGATTTATCTTGTTTTCCCTGTATAGTCTCATCATCTCCTGACTCAACATCTGTTTGTCGTTTTTATATCTCTCCTGAATTATCTTTAATTCCGGCTGGATCTTTTGCATCTTCTGCATGGATTTAAAACTCTTTTGACTCATGGGGAAGAAGATTAGTTTTATAATGACTGTAAGGATTATTATGGAGATACCATAATTATGGGTGAATTTATAAAATAACTTTAATACCTTGAATAATGGCCTTGCAAGGAAATCAAACCAGCCAAAGTCAATAATCTTTTCCAGAGATACATTGTATGTCTTAAGCCTGTCATTCTCCTTTGGGCCCGCATATAAAATAAATCTGTTATCTATCTTGCCGCCGGCAGATACATATTCCAGTCCTGCCGATAAGTCGCCGGCATCTGAAGTCTTAACAACTGCCTTTAAATTCTCCTTAATCACGGGTATAACGGCTGCCATAAAATATTTATTTTGAATAGCAATCCAGCCAATATCACCCTCATGATACACCTGCTTGCCTTTATCTAATTTATCGGAGACTAATTCACTGTTTATAAAGGAGGTAGGACCTTCATAACTATAGCCACCAGAATTGCCATCTTCCCTTAACCCTGGGCTCCATAAAACCTGATATGAAGAGCCGCCTTCAGGCAATGCACCGCCATCTGTCTTTATGCTGACATCAATCTTGTAATCATCATAATAAAATGTATATTCCTTGGATACCTCAAGCCCTGAACTATTTTTATAGAAAAATTTGATTGTGGAATTTTTCTTATCCTGTGAAAGGTTTATTACATCCTCTGTCTCTGCAACATCAAATACAGCACTATTTATAACATCAGAAAACTTTTTATCTGCGAAATCCAATCTTACAGGCAGAAGTTTGTCCTCTGCATCTTTAATTAAATTAATCGGTTTGCCGTCTTTTGTTTTATATTTCTGTAAATATACTGCTTTGACCTTTCCGCCTTTATTTGTCAAAACTACATCTGTTGCCCCTGTATTTACCTTTATCTCTCTCTCTTTTATAAGCACTTCTTCAACCCTAACTTCTTCCTTAACTAAAAGTTCAGATTGAGGGGGGAGAGGGGATTTAGGGGGAGCACTCTGCTCTTCACCCTTAATCTGTTCAGGTTTTATTTGAGTTGTATCAATTTTGCTGAGATAAAAATATTGATACAAAATGAAGACCAATGCAGATAGAAATACTGCAAGAAAAGCCCTTTTTTCCATTTTTAATCAGCTCCTAATAAAATTCTAATAATTTCGGTAGGGAGGAGTTAAAGGGGGAGAAACTATTATCTGATAAGATTAATTTAGTCTCTAAAATACTCTTCATTCCCTATATTGATTATCTTTACTGATACTCAAAAATATTTCTTCTGCTTCCCTGAAAGATAATCCTTCAGCACCCTTTTTTACCACAACCACAATATCGTGAGATTTGAAAAATCTCTCCTTATTCTGCCTGAAAACCTCTCTCAGTATCCTCTTTACCCTGTTCCTTTTTACTGCCGTTCCAACTTTCTTAGGGACAGACAAACCAATTCTTGTAAACCCGAGGAGATTTTTAATGCCGTAAATTACGAAAAACCTTTTGTCTATCCTCCACCCTTTATCAAATACCTCCTTAAACTCCCATCCTTTAAGGAGTCTCTCTCTCTTGCTGAGCGATTCATCACCCATAAAGTTGGAGGAAAGCCATCACACTCTAAACGGTCAGTTTCTTTCTCCCTTTGCTCCTTCTCCGCTTTAACACCTTTCTGCCGCCTTTGGTGGACATCCTCTTTTTAAAACCATGAGTCCTCTTCCTTCTAACTTTACTCGGCTGGTATGTTCTTTTCAATTTTTCTCTCCTATCTTATTTGAATTTAAATATTTATTGATTTTCAAAATTTAACACATCCGTCTAAAAAGTCAAGATTAAATATCTTTTTAAATATCTTTTTACAAGATACTTTAGCATGTTATCTACCGTTGCGGGCAGTTTTCTAAAAGTCATATTTCAAGACCCTCTTTTTCTATTTTCTTTTTGCATATGCAAGAAATTTACAGGCTACCTCTTTTCTAAAGCCATCTGCAATGCCTTGCACCCATTTTCAGTGTATTAGACTGTCCAACTCTTTTGCAAATCAAGACAATATTGGTTTATGCAAAGGAGGATTGGATATGGCTGAAATCAAGGAACTTATTGGTGCAAGGATTAAAAGTATCAGGGATGCAAAGGGTATGACTCAGGAAAGGCTTGCCGAAGTTATGGATATAAATTCAAAATATCTCAGCAATATTGAACGCGGCAAGGAAAACCCCACCCTTGATATGCTCATAAAACTTGCCAACGCCCTTGAGGTTGAGATGTGGGAGATGTTTGATTTTGGACATGAGGTCAGTCTGAAGGAATTAAGGGAAACTATGAGCAGGTTTTTGAAGGAGTTAGACGATGAGAAACTGCGTATGGCTGTAAAGCTTTTACGGGCAGTGGTGAGGTGATTAATGGTATTAAGGTTACGGTCATCGGTTAATTGACAGTTTTCCCTCATTATATTTATGAATCAACATTGATATAAGAGATTGATACGGTATGCCCTCTTCAACTGCTTTAGCACGGATTTTCTTTAAATCTCGTTCAGTCATTCGAATATTAATCCGCTTTTGTTTGTTCAGGCTATAACGGGCATATTCCTCGTATTGTTTTTTTTCTTTTTTAGTGAGGTCAGAAACCCATTCTTCATTTTCAAGTGATTTTGCCAATTTCCTCTCATCTTTATTCAGATATGCTGCCTTTTTCATTTTTTACCTCCTAAATGCTTCTTTGTTGCCTTGCTGTTTGGTATTATTGTTTTTAAAAATATTCTTTCGTTATCCTCAACATACGGCACTGAATAGATATAATCTTCAATCTTTACCAGAAAAACTTTTTGATTTGGATATTTTGACGGATTTGGATGTTTTATTCGGTCAACCAAATCTCCTGATGCAATTGCCAATTCAACCTGTTCAAATGATACACCCCGCACTTTTTTGAGCATCTTATTCTTTTCATCATTCCAGTCAAAAAACTTCATGAATGTGTGCCTATTGTATTTTTTATATAATAACGCTGATTCTTGTTTCTGTCAAGATGTGAGAGATTTTTGATTTTGGGCATGAGGTCAGTCGGAAGAAATTGAAAAGCTAATTCCTATTTACAACTCAATATTTTTAAATAGTGACAGGAGTTTGTCATAGGTGGAATTCAGATGCTCAGGCATGACCTTTGTTTCAGACAGGACAGGCATAAAATTGGTATCGCTATTCCATCGTGGAACTATATGTATATGCACATGGTCTGCAAAACCTGCACCGCTTGATTTTCCAATATTCATGCCTATATTAAAACCTCCGGGATTGAATACATTTTCAAGAATCTGTGTAGAAATCTGTGTTACCTTAAGAAGGTCAAAGAGGTCTTCACTCTCTAATTTTGTTATTGATGGAATATGTTTGTAGGGTGAAACCATCAAATGACCATTGTTATAGGGGTATAGATTCATCATTACAAGCGATAACTTACCCCTATACAAGATAAAATTTTCTTTATCTTTCGTATCCTTTGGCTTATCACAGAAGATACAGCTATTTTTTTGTGGGGCATCAAGATAACTCATCCGCCACGGCGCCCAGAGTGTTTTCATATATAAGTTGAGGAGTCAAAGAGTTAAGGAGTTGGAGAGTGGGGATGGACTTTAACTCCCTAACTCTGAAACTCCTAAACTCATTAACTCTTTTTCCTTTCTTCTCATCTCCACTGCCTTTTTTTTATCACCTTCATGGTCGTAGCCAAGGAGATGAAGTATGCCATGTGTCAAAAGAATAATTACCTCCCTGTTAAAAGGGTGCCCGCTTTCTTTTGCCTGCCTTTTGGCCGTTTCAAGAGATATTACAACATCGCCCAAAAGGATTGCAAATTGTGGATTACGGATTGCGGATTTAAAATCTGAAATCTGCGGAAAAGACAGAACATCGGTTGTCTTATCCTTTCCTCTATATCTCTTATTCAAAATCCTCATCTCCATATCATCAATGAAGAGGATACTAATCTCACTTTTCAAATAGCCCAATTTCTTTAATATCAGACTAACCCACCTTTTTACTCTCTGTCGGTCTATCTTTGTGCGGCTGTGGTTCTGAATCATTACTTGCATGTAAACCTGCCCTCTCCTCTTTATCAGTATCTATTTCAGGATATTCAATCCTGTAATGGAATATTCCGGTTAAAATCCTCACGAAGCTGTTTGTTATCTTATGGAGGTCATTTAATGTCAGATTACTGTGGTCTAACTGCCCGTCTAT
>Ga0209641_10000067_pt1 | contig 72377 bp, 69 predicted proteins | sample RifCSP16_1_FD_184022 | JGI IMG/M metagenome (GOLD analysis project Ga0209641, IMG submission 184022) | Soil microbial communities from Rifle, Colorado - Rifle CSP2_sed 16_1 (SPAdes) (version 2) | ecosystem: Environmental > Terrestrial > Deep subsurface > Rock core/Sediment | place: Rifle... | reverse complement strand
GCCGTTCCGACGCCGTCAATTCGATCCTCGGGGCTACGCGCATCGTCTGTCTCCTCGTGATCAGCGATGCGCACAGTCTACTACAAAAAGGATATTAAGTCTTAATAATTATGAAGCACTACACTAGAGCACGATGTGCCTGAACCAAATCCGGAGGTGTCGCCGTCGGATCGTACAGGTCGGCCAGGGTGTCGTCGGAATGGGCGGCGCGGGCTTCCAACACGCCTTGCGCCTTCTCCTCGATCCTCCGACACTGTGCGTCCGTCGATTGCGGCCATGGGAAATTGTTGTAGACAATCCCTGCTGAATACCGGTAATCGCTCTTGAGCCTTCCGCACACCGACCGCACCCACGACATGTGCATAGTCGACGACAGGACACCGAGGTGGTAGGGCGTAGCATGGGGAATAATGAGAACGAGGTTGCTGGCGATCGTTTCAGGGCCGATGAACCCGATTGGGATGAACAGGCGACGCTCGGAGGAGACCGAGGGGATGAGCAGGAACCGGTCGGCTGGCATATTCTCGACGTGAAAACGCGTTGGAGTTTCAGCAAGCTTTCGCGTCGGCGCACTTTTGCTTGCCAGTCTGTACGTACGGACCGCCTCAACCCGCTTCATCGCCTCGGGCATCCGACGTAATTGTCCCGGTGGACAATCGCCGAGCCACAGGCACCATCTCTCCCATCCGTTGATGAACTCGTCAGCACCCAGCCACCGCTTGAAGAACGGAGCGGCGGCAGGTTCCTTCGCAATGAACTCCGTCTTCTGCTCGGTGGTAAAGAGATAATTCCCGCCGTCGATAGGTTTGTTCCCAATTCCGATCTCAGGAACGGCGCAGATCGGCGTCTGACGGTTCAATAGGACGAGGTTCGGAGCATCGACGAGATACGGGTTGACGTTTTCCACGCGGATTTCATGGGGCTCTCCTGTCACCGTCTCGTAGTCGAAAATTCGTTTCTCCGGTTCGTCCTGAAGGGCGAAGCCGATGATGACGCAGTGTACGGCGGCCTTACCGCGTGCTTCCGACGTCCACTGGAAGGTACGATGACCGAAGTTGACTCGGACGCCCAGTGCGAAGAGGTTCGGCCATAGTGCTCCGACCTGTTCTCCTTGCGTAATCGAGTTGGTTGAGACGAAAGCAGCACGGATCGCGGGATTTTCCGCCATGTACTCGGCGGCCTTCCGGTACCAACAGGTCACGTAGTCGAGCAACCCTGAGTTCTTCGTCCCCCCGAAGACGGTCTCGACCTCGGAACGTTGGCTGGCGCTCATGAACTTCGCGCCGACGAACGGCGGATTGCCGACGATGTGCGTCAGTTCCATCGGCGGAACAACCAATTTCCAATCCAATGACAATGCGTTCCCATGAATGATGTGCGGGGTCTTCCGCAGGGGCAAGCGGACGTAATACTGGCCGAACTCCTCAGACACGCGCATGTTTATCTGGTGGTCCATGAGCCACAGCGCAACCTGGGCGATTTGGGCCGGGAACTCCTCGATCTCGATACCGTAGAATTGGTCTACGTCTACCCGGATGATGCTGCTCACGTCCAGGAAGCCGGTTTGTTGATGCTTGTAGTATTCCCGCAGAACCTCCATTTCCAGGAGGCGCAATTCCCTGTAAGCGATAACCAAGAAATTGCCGCATCCACATGCGGGATCCAGGACGCGCAAACTTGTCAGTTTGCGATGGAACTCCTGAAGCTGGTTCCGGTCGCGGCGGATCCGCTCGAACTCGGATAGCAACGAATCAAGCAAAAGGGGACACAGGGCTTTGAGAATGTTCGTTTCGGTGGTGTAGTGCGCTCCAATGTTGCGCCTCGCCGTCACATCCATGATCGACTGGAAAAGGGAACCGAAGATGGCAGGAGAAATGCGGCTCCAGTCGAGAGTGGTGCAATCGAGCAGAGTATCCCGCATCAGCCGGTTGAAGGCGGCCATCGGTAGCCGTTCTTTGAACAGGCGTCCGTTAACGTACGGAAAATCCTTGAGATGTTCGTCCAAAGCGGTTTGACGTCTATCTTCGGTGGTATTCAATACCTCGAACAGGTTTGCCAGATGCATCCCGAGATCGCTTCCGTCCTCGACGGTTCGAACCGTAAGATAATCGCCGAACTGACGCGGGTAGAAGATCGAGGTATCCTCGGCGAACAGGCAAAAGAGCAGCCGGACAAGGAAGACCTCCAGCTCGTGGCCGCAGTACCCGGATTCCTTCAGTAGATCGTGGAGCCGTCCCAGTTTTTCGGCCGCCTTGACGTTGACTGGATCTTGCTGACCGAACGAGCGGGTCTGGTATCCCGCGATGAAACCGAATTGACGGACGTTCTTGTGAAGGTCGACGATCGGGAATTCATGCTGTGTTTCAGTGTCCAGGTCGTATAGCCGGAACCGGGCGAAGTCGGAGACGAGGACGTATCGGGGGAGGTCCCGCTCCTTCAGGCCGGGAAAGTAATCGAGCGCCTGCAGGAAAGCCCGGGTCAGGTCCTTGCCGCGCGACTTATGCTCGACGAGCAGGACGCCCTTCCAGAGCAGGTCGATGTAGCCGCCGTGGCCGTCCGACTTCTTTACCGGCGTCTCGAAAGAGGCGACGCGCCGCCTGGTGATCCCGAAGACGTTGAAGAACCCGTCCCAGAAGCTCTTGGCTTCGGCATCTTCGGACGATTCGCCTACCCATTCCTTCGAGAACGCTACGGCGTGCGTCCGGATTTCGTTCCAACTGAGCGGCATTATGCTCCCGTTATCGTGCGACGTCGGAAGACATGCGATATCTTACAAAACCGGAACGCCGCTATAGCTCAGGTTGTACGTGATGCGGCGATGCCCCAGGTACAGTTCCTCGATGGCGGGCACATACTGGACGCTCCTCGGGAGTTTTCGGAACGCTTTGTCAGCCAACCGGGTGAATTCGATCGCGTAGTGCATTCCTTAAAGGCCGAGATCCTTCTTGATCTTCCCCCAGGGAATTCTCCCCTTCTCCCTGAGGGCTTCCTTCGCCTTTTCCAGGAGCATCTGATCCTCAAGCTCCTCGATCCGGGATTTGCTCAACCCTTTCCGGATTGCCTTTATGTCCACCGGGGCGAAGACGAACTCCCGGCTCGGCGACATTTCCCCACGATGAATCTTCCCCGCCTCCTTGATGCTCTCCACAAGATCGTCGAACAGCATTTTCTTCACACGGCCCCGCTTCATGATCTCTTGGAGGAGGCGCGTTTGGCGCCATAGAGTGCGGTGGCCTCGGCCACGCACTTGCCGGAGTCCTTTTCCTCAGGCTCGAAAACGACTCGGACTCGCGCGTGAAGAACTTCGGCGACGCGGCGCAAGTTGGCAAGCGAGTGACCTTCGTAATCGGGTGATTCCAGGCGGCTGATCTGCTGTTGGGAGGTCTTCAGGCGGCGTGCAAGTTCCTTCTGGGAAAGTCCGGCCCGTTTTCGCAGAGCGGCAATCTGCAACGCCACATCCCATGCCTGGCCTGCACGCTCAAACCGCGCGGCAAACCTCGGATCCCGCATTTGTTCCTCGAGGTATCGGTCGAAATTGGTTTTGTTCATGGCTTCGTTCTCCCCTGCCAGTCACGCATCCGTTCCCGTGCAGTATGAAGATCGCGAACCGGAATGGCCTGGCCTTTGTTGCGTATGCCGTGCACCACGACGATCCGGCGATTCAACATGAAAAACCACAACATGCGGGTGTTGAGCTTTCCCACGTGACGCAGTTCAAGCAACCCATCGCCAAGCGACCTGGACAACGGCTCCCGGTGGTATTGCCGATGCCGCAGTTTTGCCAGGCCAGCGACCACAGCAGCGAAATCATTCGGATCACTGGCCTTCAACTCGTCCAGGAACTCCTGTACCGGGCATGCCCCCGCCGCCGTCTCGTAAAACTCTACGCTGAAATTCATCGAGACGCAACACCATTATTGATGTTATCTTGCAGAGAATAACTGCCGGACCGAACCCGGTCGGATTTTGCACTCATGGCATGACCTCATGTCGCACCTTACCTCACCGCCTCTCCCTCGTCTCCCGCACCGCCGCCTGGCGGGCGGCCAGGGAGAACGACGACGTTGCCTCGAGAAGCCGTGCCCTCTCCTCCATACGGCTCTCCCATGCGGAGGGATCCTCCCCCATCCCCTCCGCACCTGGGTCCCCGCCCCGGGCCGCCATGAGGCCACGGACCTTCCCCGCCGCGCCGGCAGGCCCCGCAAGGACGCACTCCGGACAGATCTCCCCCACCAGCGTGCCTCCGGAAAACAGCCTCATCCCCCTTCGCTTCACGGGGTACCGTTCGCCGCAGCATGCGCACTCGCGAGACGGCGGGTGCGGGTCTCCGGGAACCGGCAGATGGAGGACGATGCGGAGCAATGTCGACCGTGGATGCCGCGCGGAAAAACCTTTACGCCTGCGGCTTCAGCGGCAACCGGACCGTGGCCGCACAGCCGCCCCCGGGGTGATTCGACAGATGGAGCGTCCCTCCCGCCTGCGCGACGAGGTGCCGCGCCACAGGGAGTCCCATCCCCGCGTTGACCGGTTCGGTGCGGGTGGTGAATCCTTCCTCGAAGACCTTTTCCTCGAGCCCCGCGGGGATTCCGGGCCCCTGGTCGGTCACGGTGAATTCCCACCCTTCGCCGTCGCGGGACACCCGGATCGCCAGATCCCCCCCCTTCCCCGCCATCGCCTCGGAGCCGTTGAACAGGAGCGCAAGGAGCACGAGTCCGAAATCCCGCCGGTCGGCGTGCAGGATCCCCGGAGAAACGTCCTGCTGCGCCGATATGACGACGTCGTTGCGGCCGAGGTCGTACCGTGCGAACAGCAGGATCTCGGGGATCACATCCCCGGGGACGAACGACTCGGGTACGGGAGGGTGCGGGCGTACGTATCTCGCGTAGTTCTGCAGGATCGCCCCGGTCTTCTCCCCGGCGGAGAGGATCTTCCCTGCGCCGTCGCGCACCTTCCCCTCGTTCCCCGCGGTGAGCTGTATGAGCTCGGAGAACCCGAGGATCACGCTCAGGTGGTTGTGCACCTCGTGGGCGACGCCCATCACCATCCGCCCGAACAGGGCCAACCGGTATCGTTCCACGTTCGTCCGCTCCATCCGCATCCTCCCCGGGGAGCATCTTCCTGTCAGATCTGCACCCCGAGCACGCCGCCGGGTCCCCGGCGCTTCGAATCGTACATGAGGCGGTCGGCGGTGTCGAGAATCTGGCCCCGCCCGGGGGCGTCGGGAGCGCAGGCGGCGTACCCGACGCTCGCGGTAAAGGAGATGACGCTCTCCCCTCCGGCGTCCAGCCGGACGTTCGAGATCCCGTCGGCGATGCGCTCCGCGATGACGGCGGCGGAGGACAGATCGGTTTCCGGGAGGATCACCGCGAACTCGTCCCCTCCGTACCGGGCCGCGATATCGGTCTTCCGCAGGTGCGCCCCCAGGGCGCCCGCGACCAGCACGAGGACGCGGTCCCCCGTCGTGTGGCCGTACTGGTCGTTGATCTCCTTGAAGCGGTCCAGGTCGAGCATGATGACCGCCATCGGACGTCCGTACCGGTTCGCCCGCTCCAGCTCGATGACGAGCTTCTCGTGGAACGCCCCATGGTTGTACAGCAGCGTCAGCGAGTCTTTCTCGGCCAACGATTTCACGAACCCGAACAGCTCGGCGTTCTCGATGGCGATGCCGAGATAGGATGCCAGCACCCGCATCGTCGGGAGCAGCTCCGGCTCGAACGCGTTCGGCTCGGGGTGATTGAGCATCAGCACCCCGATGGTCTTCCCCTTCGACTGGAGGGGGACGCAGAGGAACGAACGGACGTCCGTGCGGCGACCGCCGTAGTGCAGGAAATCCGGGGAGGATTTGACGTCGGGGATCCATGCCGGTTTCCCCGTCGAGAAGACCTTCCCGGCGACACCTTCCCCGGGAGCGAGGGTGAACGCGGGCGATGTCCCCCGATCGCTCCCGGAGACGGATTTCGCCACCAGCCGTTTCGTCTCCCGGGAGTAGAGCATGATGCAGAAATCGTTCAGCCCGAGTTTCCCCATCACCCGTTCCGGGATGATCCGGTACAGTTCCTCCGGATCGAGGGTCCCCGTGATGACGGTGGAAACCTCGGCCATCGTCTGGAGGTACTGGACGTTCGACTCGAGGTTTCCCCGCGTCTCCTCGAGGGCGCGCCGAAGGCGTTCGACCTGCGCGAGGCGTTCCTCGCGGTCCCGGACCGCGTCGCGGAGCGTGGCGACGGATCGTTCCTGGCGGGCGGAGATCGCTTCGGTCAGCGGGGCCAGGGGGCCTTTCGCCGCGGGGAGGGGTCCGTCCGTATCTTCCGCGATCGCCTCCCGCAGCCGTTCGATGGGGTGGAACACGGTATGCTCGAGAAGGACGGAACTGATCAGCGCCAGGACGAACTCCCCGACGGCGACTCCGACCAGGAAAACGCCGCGGGCCGTCGAAGCGCCGCCGAGAAGGAGGGACGCGGCGATCGTCGACGCCAGAAGAACGCACCAGGCGAGCGCGAAACCGATCCGCCACCCGGAACGATCCCGGAAGACGCCCCCGTCCCTTTCGTTACCCCCCGGCATCAAGCGAAATTACCATGAAATCCGCTTACCGGAAATGGAGGATTGCAGATAATATGTCCCGACCATTCATCGGCGCGTAGCGGGGCGTCAGAAGACCGCCCCGATGGTGAAGTGCCACTCCGCCGACGACTCCCCGTCGCGGCGGTCGAGCTTCCACGCGTAGTCGAGGCCGATGGGCCCCACCGGCGTGATGTAGCGCAGACCCAGGCCGGCGGTTTCCCGGAGGTCGAAACCGTTCACCGGGTCCCGCTCGAACCAGACGCTGCCCGCGTCGACGAAGATCGCCCCGATGAATCCGTACCGGACCGGAACGCGCAGTTCCGTGTTCAGGTTCGCCATCATGTTGCCGCCCGTCGGCGCACCGTCCAATCCTCTGGCGCCCAGGGCATCCTCCTTGAATCCGCGAACGGTGGTCCGCCCCCCGAGGAAGAATCTTTTCTGGATCGGAACCTCCGACGTTCGCCCGAAGGAACGCGCCATGCCCGCCCTGCCGGAGGCGACGATCGTGCCTCGCCGGAATACGGTGAAATAGAAGCTGGTCTGGCCGGAAATCTTGTAGTAGTCGACCTCGGAGCCCAGCGGCAGCGTCGCCACCTCGGCCGACCCGGACAGAAGGGTCCCCTTCTTCGGGTTGAACGGGTCGTCCCGGAGATCGAGCACCACGAGCCCCCGGACGGCCGCGATGTTCAACCCTCCCTGGTCCTGGGAAGAGAGCACCGCGCCCGGGGCGACGTCGAACACATCGTCCCGCGACAGCTCGTACTGCAGCGAGAGGGTCGACCGGTCGAGCAGTTTCCGGTTGATGCTCGCCACCAGGCTCGCTTTCCGGAGGCTGAAGCTCACCCGTTCGGCCTTCTGGTACGATCCCGTGAGACCCCCTTCCCACTTCCAACGGTTCCCGAAGATCCACGGTTCCCGGAGATCGCCGAGGAACTTCTGCTCCTTCTGGCTCACGATGGCCTGCCCGGACAGGCTCCGCCCAAGACCGTCGAGATTCTTCTCTTTCGCCCCGAGGAGCCCCCGGAAGCCGGTATCGGTACCGTACCCTCCGCCGAACTCCACCTCGAAGAAGTTGGCCTCCTCGACCTCGAACACCAGGTCCAGGATACCTTCCTCGGGGCGTTTGACGCGCTGGACCCGCACGCTTTTGTAAAGGCCCGTGGCGTAAACGGCCTGCTGGAAGCGCAGGATGTCCTTCTCCCCGGCGGTCCCTCCCCGCGGAATCGTGCTCTCGCGCAGCACCGCCGTGCCGCGGGTGAGCAACGTTCCCCGGACCACGACGTTCCCCAGGCGGTAACGGGGCCCTTCGAGGATTTCGAAGCGGAGAGAGGAATCCGTACCCCCCCCATCGAAGGCCGCCTCCGACTTCACGATCGCATCCAGGTAGCCGGCGTTCCTGTAGTGGGCGGCCACTGCCTCCTGGTCGGCCTCCACTCCCACATAGTCGAGGTACGCCCCCTCCCTGTTCCTCAAGAGCGCGAGGAGCTCGGCGCGGAGGAAGTGGTCGTTCCCCTGGAAGGCGATCTCCCGGAGCCGGTAACGCGGCCCTTCCTCGATGCGGATCGTCTTCACGATCCCCCCGCGGTCGTCCCAGACGTTGTCCACCCCGAGAATCTTCATCCGGGCGAACCCGGACTTCTGGTACAGCCCGACGATCGCGTTCAGGTCGTCGTTCCACTCCTCCTCGCGATACTTGCCCGATCCGGTGACCCAGCGGAAGATCCCGCGCTCGCGGGTCGTCATCTGTCCGCGCAACGCCTTTTCGCTCAATCCCCGGTTCCCGGAAAAGCGCACCTCTTCGACATGGCTCCTCGGCCCCTCCGCGACCGACACGATGAGCGGGGTCCGGCCGGCGGACGGCTCCCCCGTCGCAACGGAAACTTCGGCACGCAGGTAGTCGCTTCCGTGGTAGTGGGCGATCAGCCGCTCCCGCAGGTCGTACACCAGCGCCCCCTCGGAGATCTCCTCGTCTCCCCTCAGGCCGGCGACATCCGCAAGGCGGGCCGGCGAAAACGCGGAGACCCCCTCCCAACGGACGTCGTATAACGTGCCCTCCTCGACCCGGAGGACCGGGCACAGGGATTCCGAAGGCGGCTCGCACCGCTCGATCGCATCGCTCACGCGCACCGTGAGGAACCCCGCCCGCTTGTATTCGCTTCGCACGCGGGAAAGCCCCTTTTCCCACTGTCGGAAGTCGTACGGTTTCCCCGCTTCCGCACCCGCGAACCGCTCCATCTCCCCGGTGGTGAACCGCGCCGCTCCCGGGAACTGAAGTTTCTCCACGGTCCCCGGCTCCCCCTCGCGGACCGTGACGAGAACTTTTCCTCCTCCGTTTTCCACGCTGCAGGTGACCGCCACGGATACGGTCCCGCGAACGAATCCCTTCCTCGCCAGGAAGGACCGTACGGCCTCCTCCGCTTCGGAGAGGTCCTTCTCCGCCAGTGCGGCGCCGCGCTTGAGATGGGACGCGGAGATGATCTGCGCGGGCGTCAGCCGCTTCGACCCGGTGACCTCGATCTCCGCGACCACGGGGAGAGGACGGATGAAGAAGAGAACCTCCGATGTTCCCCCCTCCTCGCGCACGTACACGGAGACCTCCCGGATGACCGCCCTGGAATACAGTCCGCGGATCGAGGCGCGGATCGCCTCCGGCGAAAGGCGGTCTCCGGGGCGGACGGTGACGAGGCCGGCAAGTTCCTCGTAGGAGATCAGGTAGGGGGAGGCCACCTGGTAGGTGATCGCCGAAATGACGGGGGGAGGCGCCGCGGCGGGGGCGGCGTCCTGCGCTCCGGAAGCGCCGCAGAGGATCATGAGAAGGAGCGCCGCGAACGGAGCCCGCGCCCCGCTACTCCTTCCCACGAAGGAAATCCTTCCACTGGCGATAGCGGTACCGGAACTTGAGGTCCGCGCCGAGGCTCCCCTCGGGAGCGGTCGCCCCGCTCTCCCAGGCCCCCTGCAGGAAGACGTTTTCCCGTATCTTCAACTCGGCGGAGGCCGTGCTCTCTGCCGAGGTGCCCACGCTCGTGGACAGCGACACGGAAGCCCGGTCCCCGAACGATTTACCGACGATGAACTTCGGCTCGAACGTCTTCGTCGTCGAGGAGAAGCCCGGCTCGATGGCGAACCGGTCCAGGCCCGCGACACCCCGGATCCCCTCCTCGACGCCTCCCTTGTACGGGCCCAGGGCGATCGATGCCGCGGCGGCGGACCCCACCGCCCCTTCCTGGCCCGCCAGCGCCTGGGTCGTGACCCCGAGCGACAGGAGGGCGACGATATCGTTCTTCCCCAGCGGCGGGTCGGAGAAGAGATCGACCTCGTATTTCTCCAGCGTCCCGGTCACGGCCACGGTCACCGTCACGTTTCCTTTCCTCGTCTCGGCCCGCGCGTCGATGCGCGGGTTGTTCCTTCGGGGGTCCTGGAAGTCGACCGTCACCCGTTTCAGGTCGTACCGGTTTCCGCGGAATTGCACCGTCCCCTCGACGACATCGAACGATCCGAGGACGATCACGCGGCTGCTGTCGCCGACGATCCGGAACTCTCCCTTCGCTCGCGCGTCCGCGAGGTTGTTCCGGATCCGGATCGTATCGTCCGCGATGCCGTTGATGTCGAGGCGAACGCGGAATTCGGATCGTTCCCGGCGCGCCGAAACGTCGGTCAGGCGCTTCCCGAAATCGACCAGGGCCTTTTCGGGGCGCAACGTCTTCGAGTAGAGGGCGGATTGCACCTCGATGTCGCCGGTGACGAGCAGGTCGTCCACCGGCCCCAACAGTTCGGCATGCCCCTGAATGACGGGCCGGAACTCCTCCGGGTACGGGTACCGGACGTCGAGGAAGTCCACCGAAAAATACAGGCGCTGCCCCGCGTCCATCTTGAGCGGCACCTCTCCCCAGCCGTCGATGTAGCCGCCCCCGCTCTTCCCCTCGAAATGCTCGAAAACGATCTTCTCGCGGCTGATGACCGCGTCCGCCCGGATCTCGTCGAAGATCTGCCCGTAACCGTGGAAGGAGAGGGTGCCGGCCTCCAGGTGCCCCGTCCCCACGATCGAGGGGGCTGTCCTGTTTCCCGTGACCCGCGCTTCGAGGGTCATCGTCCCGTCGATGCGGTCGAACACTCCGGGAACGGCCAGCCGCACCATCGCCGCGGGCAGTTTCCCGTCGACGCGGACGTCCAGATCCCCACCCCACGACACCTTCCCGGAGATCCGGACCGGACTCCCCGCGGCGAGAACCGTGCCGCCCGTCCACCGGACCCCGTCAGGGCCCATGCGTGCGGAAAGGTCCTTCCCTGTGAATTCCAGACCTCCCTCGCGGTAGCTGAGCGATTCGACGAGTACGGTACCCGTGGTGTTCTCCCACGCGCGGAGAGCGCCCGCGATCTCCGCGCGCCCGCGGAGGGAGAAGCGGCGTTCCCCGTTGCCCACCGTCCCGTTCCCCGGTCCGCCCAGGGAGAACGGCCCTTCGAGCCGGAAACCGAACGGCTCCCGCAGGGTGACCGACCAGGAGAGCCGGGAGTCCGGGGCGCGGGTCAGGACCTCCCCTTCGAAGATGTCCCCGCGCTTCCCGCCGGACGCGCGGCATTCGCCGATGCGCAGCTCACCGAAGGAAAGATCTCCCGCCCGGACCGAGACGTGGAGGGCGGGGAACAACCCCGGGGAGAGGGGCCGAACCGAAGCGATGTCCGCCAGGCGGATCACCCCGCCGGCCTCGGCGTTCCACACACCGGTCGACGGAATCCCGGACCGTCCCGCGGCGGCGAGGAGAAACGACGTGGGGACCTCCGCCGCGGTAAGGGAAAGCTTCGTCGGCCATCCATCGGAGAGAGCCGTCTCTCCTTCGATCCGCACCGGGGGCGAATCGGAGCGGATGGAAAACGTCCCGCCGGAGGTCCCGAGCCGTCCGTCCACGCGCACGCGCGACAGTTTCGTCGGGCCTACCGCGAACACCTTCGTTCCGGCCGTGAACCGGGAAACCTCCCATCCCTGCGTTCCATGCCGGGCCGCGAACCGCGCGTCGACGGTTCCCTTCACTTCCCTCGGGTTTTCCCTGCGGAGGATGGAGAACGCCTGGGCGATCTCCATCCTCTCCATATCTCCCTCGATCGCCGTTTCGCCCCCACGATCGCCGCTTGCGACGACATGGAACGTTCCATCCCCGAATTTCCCCTCGGCGCGGGCGTTCCAGCGGGTATCGGGTCCTCTGCCCGAAAACTCCCCCTCCGCCCGCACGGCATGCAGGGGAACTCCACGAACGCCCGCGCGGGCGGCTCGGAACATCCCCGTCGCTTCGACCTTCCCCCCGGCAATCCGGACCCTGCCGTCCGCCTCGCCGCTCCCCTCGATGCCGGTCAGGTAGCGGACCACCTCGCCCGGTTCTTTGTCCAGGGACGCCGCGATCGCCGGAACCCAGCGGGCGGAATCCGACAGGTCGATCTCCCGCGCGGCGACCGTGAATTCCGAAGCCGTTCGTGACCGGTCGAAGAGGGCGGTCACCGTCCCCGCGGCGGTGACCTTGAATCCTCGCGCGGGAACGTCGGCCACGAAATGGAGCGCCTCCTGCGGCACGCCGTCGATCTTCAAGAGAACGGGGAGCGGGGGAAGCGCTCGCACCGAAAGGGCGGTGACGGAGAGAGACGCGCTGCCGTTCAGGCGGGACGCGGGGCCGGAGATTTCCCACTCGCCGGCGATCTTTTCCCAAGCGAGAGGATAACGGACGCCGAAGTCGGCCGCCTTCCCGGCGGGGAGGGACAGCGAGCCGCGCACGCGGAGCGTCCTCCCTGCGATCGATGCTTCCCCCTCCCCGTGCGCCCGGGCCGTACCGGCCAGCAGACGGAACGAGTCGATCCTCACGTCCCGCCCGCCGGAGACCGACCCGTTCGCTTCAAGCGACATCGGGAACCGCAACGCCGCAGCGCCGGCCCCCGGCGAGGAAATCCGTTCCATGCCGCCGGGGATGGAAAACGACACGGCTCCCTCGATCCGATCCGGCGTTCCCGCGACGCGGACGGAGGCATCTCCCGTCCCGGCAAGAGCGACCGGAACGCCGAGGGCCTCCCAGGGGACGGCGCCCAGGGAAACCCGCCGCAGGGATGCCTTCCCCTCCAGTCGTCCGGAATCGATGCGAACTACCCCGTCGGCATCGAGAACCCCCCCCCAAAGCTTCGCGCGGGCACGGGCCAGGCGAAGGACACGCCCGCGCAGCGAGAGCTCCGCCTGCCCTTCCGCGCCCGCGGCGCCCGGGAACCCGGCATTGCGGAAGGCGAGGCGGGCCGTCCCTTCCGGATCGTTCCACGGGCCGTCGGCGGTGACGGAGAATTCCACCTTCCCCACCCGGGCGACGCGCCGCACGTACGAAGCCGCCGGAGCGCCGGCCGCGATCCATTCCGCGATATCCACCTCCCCCGATCCATTCGCCGAGACGATCCGTTTCCGCGTGTCGAGCGAGCCGGAGATGCGCACCGCCGCCGAATCACGGGACGCCCGGAACTTCCGGATGCGCAGAACGCCCTCCTTGTAGGAAACGTCCGTCTCGATCGACGGGAACGGCCACGTACCGCCGGCCCCCCCCGGCAACACCGCGTCGCCCTCCGCCCGTTCGAGGGAAGCGGTGACGTGCGTCCCGAGAAAGCGTACGTCGCGGATCCGGACTTCCCGCACGACCGCCTCGAACCGGCGCAGTTCCCCCGGGAGGGTGAGATGGATCGAACCGTCCAGGAGGAGGATCTCGGGGAGCGACGGCGTCGGCCCCTCCTTCCGCGCCGCCGTCCATCGATCGTAGAGCGCGCGGTTTCGTTCCCCCGCTTCGAGGCGGAAATTGCGGATCCGAACCCGGGAGACGGGAAGCTCCCCCGTGAGGAAGCGCAGCGGGGAAAGGGAAACATCGACCGAACCGGCGCTCCCGAGGGGGAGATCCGCGAGCGCGTCGCGCAGGAACACGTTGTCGATGGAGACGTGGAGGCGCAGCAGGTGGAGCTTCAGGGCGTCGTACCGGACCGAAAGTCCTTGACGGGCCGCCGCTTCGAGGAGCGTCCTCTCGGCCCGGCGCACCCGCTCCGGGATCTCGAGCGACAAGCGCCACCCGACGACTGACAGGAAGAGGACGAGCAGGCCGCCCCCGGTCCAACGCACCCATCGCCTCGACATGGTTCAATTATAGAGGAAATGCCCCGGGAGGAAATGCCTTCAAAGCGAAGGACCCCGCCCTTGCATGGGGCGAGGTCCTCTCGACACGCAAAGCCGGGTCCGCCGGCGGTTCATCGATGGAGCGGGCGACCGGATTCGAACCGGCGACGTCAAGCTTGGGAAGCTTGCATTCTACCCCTGAATTACGCCCGCACGTTGCATATTTCTATCATATCCCGGGAAAGGTTTGCAACCGGTCGACGACGCCGTTCAGGTCAGGGAATCCTTCAACCGGGCCGCGACGTCCCGGAACCGCGGAGCCGTTTCATGGATCCCCCGGAAGATCTCCCGCGCCTCGTCCTTCCTTCCGGCCTGCTCCAGCAGCACCGCCTTGTGGTAGTTCAGGTCGCGCCGCACCTCGTCCCGATGGGTGGGGATGGACAGGATCTCGTCGAGCACGGCGATCGCCCCGTCCATGTCCCCCCGGTCGGCCAACGTGTCGGCCAGGAGCGATCCCGCTCCCACGTGAAGTTCCGGCTTGCTCATCGCCAGCCGGAACTCCGTCACGGCCTCGTCGAGCAATCCCATCTCCTTGTAGGCGATCCCGAGGTTGTACCGGGCATCGAGGTCCTTGTCGCCGATCTCCTGCTCGACCTTCGCCTGCAGCCGTCCGAGCGCCCCCCGCACGATGCTCTCCTCGTGCTCGTACCCTTCCTCCGCCGCCGCCGGGGACGCTTCCTCTCCGGCGGGAACCTCCGGGGGGGTCTCGGGTTCCGCCGGGGGAGGCGAAGGCGTCCCCCCCCGCGGCGCCTCGGGTTCCGCGCGCTTCGTCGCCGCCCCCGTGAAGGAGAACACCCCGGCGGCGGCGACATCCCACCCGCCGCGAACGGCGTCGAGCACCCCCTGCATCAACGCGGCGCGGTCCGGATCTCCGACGGCCGCCTCGAGCTCCGCGATCCGGTCGAGGATCGGGAGCCCCTCCTCCGGCATCCCCACCGCCAGCCAAAGGAAGCCGCACGGCTCGAGGACGATCCGGTCATTCCCGGCGTGGGACACGATGGACCTCAGGCGCTCGATGAACTCTCCGTACATCCCGCTCGCCATCGTTTGCGGGACGGCTTTCTCCAGTTCATTGACCGCCTCGTTGTACTTCTTCTGTCCCCGGAGGATATCGCAGATGTAGAGACGGGGAAGGGGATTCTTCTTCAGGAACTCCGCCGTCTGGCGGAAAAAGTCGAGACGCTGCTCTTCGGAGGTGAACCTCGCCGGATCGGACCCCACTTTCCGGAGCTCCGCCTGGGCGTCCGCGGAGAGCCCCTCCTGCGCCAGCAAGCGGATCAGCCATTTCTGGAAGTCGTTGTTCCCGGGGTCGTGCTTCTGCATCTGGCGCAGAACCGCGATCGCCTTGCCGGCGAAACCGTCCTTCTCGTAGAGGACGGCGGAGCGCGCGAGCTGGTCCAGCCCCTCGACGACCTCCCCCTGGTGCATCAGGAAGATGCCCAGCTTCTGGCGGGCCTGCGGATCGTTCGGCGACGACTGCACTTTCCGGGAAAGGGAGACCCGGTCCTCCTGGTCCCGGGAGGAGAACATTTTTCGGAAGGAGTCGCGGATTCCCATCTTCAGGGCCGGTTTTTCTCGAGGAAATTCGTCGAGAGCCTCGCCTCGACGAAGTCGGAGTTCACCATCATCTTCTTGTGGAACGGAACCGTCGTCCGCACACCGTCGATCCGGACTTCGTCGAGCGCCCTCCGCATCCGCATGATCGCCTCGTTCCGGTCGTCCCCGTGCACGATCAGCTTCCCGAGGAGGGAGTCGTAGGTGGACGGGACGACGTAGCCGGGGTAGATCGCCGTGTCGATGCGGACGCCGATCCCCCCGGGGAAGACGCAGTTCTGGATCAGGCCGGGGGACGGCAGGAACGTCTCGGGATCCTCCGCGTTGATGCGGACCTCGATGGCGTGGCCGCGCAGCGGGACGTCCTTCTGCGCGTAGCGAAGCTTCTTGCCGTCCGCGATCCGGATCTGCTCGCGGACGATGTCGATCCCGGTGACCATCTCCGTCACCGTGTGCTCCACCTGGATCCTCGTGTTCATCTCGAGGAAGTGGAACTCGCCGTCGGGGACGTACAGGAACTCGACGGTCCCCACGCTGTCGTAGTTGACGCCTGCGGCGGCGTCGACCGCCGCCTTCAACATCCGGTTCCGCACGCGGGCCGGCAGGGCGGGTGCGGGCGCTTCCTCGATCAGCTTCTGGTGACGGCGCTGGATGGAGCAGTCGCGGTCCCCGAGGTGGATCACGTTTCCGTGCCGGTCCCCCATCACCTGGACCTCGACGTGACGCGCGTTGTCGAAATATTTCTCGATGTAGACGTCGGGAACGCCGAAGGCCGACAGCGCCTCCGACTGCGCCGTGAGGAAGGCGTTGATGAAGGAGGCGGGACTGTGGACGATCTTCATCCCGCGGCCCCCGCCTCCGGCCGCCGCCTTGACGATCACCGGGAAGCCGATCTCCTTGGCGACACGGAGCCCCTCATCCTCCTCGACCACCGCGCCGTCGCTCCCCGGCACGACCGGCACCTTGGACTTCTGGACCGCGCGCCGCGCCTCGATCTTGTCGCCCATCAGGCGGATCGCCTCGGAGGAGGGTCCGATGAACCGGACGCCGTAATTGTTGCAGATCTCCGCGAACGCGGCGTTCTCCGCGAGGAAGCCGTAGCCGGGGTGGACGGAATCCGCGTCGGTGATCTCGATCGCGGAGAGGATCGCCGGGACGTTGAGATAGCTGTCCGCGCCGGGAGGCGGGCCGATGCAGACGGACTGGTCCGCCATCCGGACGTGCATCGCGTCCTTGTCCACGGTCGAGTAGACGGCGACCGTCCTGATCCCCATTTCGCGGCAGGTCCGGATGATCCGGACGGCGATCTCCCCCCGGTTCGCGATCAGCACCTTGTGGATCATGCCGCCGCCTTACTCCGGGGTGATGTGGAACAGCCCTTGCCCGTACGCCACGGGCTGGGCGTTCTCGACGAGGATCGCGGCGATCGTGCCGGTGGTGTCCGACTCGATCTGGTTCATGATCTTCATCGCCTCGACGATGCACAACACCTGCCCCTTGACCACGCGGGTCCCCACTTCGACGAAAGGGGCGGCGTCGGGAGCCGGGGCGCGGTAGAAGGTCCCCACGATCGGGGAGAAGATCTCCTTGTAGGTGGGCTTCGCGGGCGCCTTCACGGCCTGGGGCTCCTCCACGGAACCGGCGGAGACCGGGGAGGCCGCAGGCGCAGGCGACGGGATGCCGGGAGAATATGCCGGTCCCCGGCGCAGCTTGAGCAGCGTATCCCCGCGTCCCAGCTCGAACTCGCTCACGTCGGAGCCCTTCAGCAGCTCCAGGATCTCACGGATCTCTTTCAGGTTCATTGGCATCCCCTCACACGCGCTCGATGTAGGTTCCGGTACGCGTGTCCACCTTGATCACGTCCCCCTCGTTCAGGAAGAGGGGGACCGCCACGAGGGCGCCGGACTCCAGCCTCGCCGGCTTGGTCGATCCGCTCACCGTGTCTCCGCGGAGACCGGGCTCGGTTTCCACGATCTTCAGGTCGATGAAGAACGGAATGTCGATCCCGATCGGCTCCCCCCTGTAGAAGAGGATCTTCACGGGAAGGTTCTCGATCAGGTAGTTCCCCGCCTCCGCCACGTGCCCCTCGTCGAGATAGATCTGTTCGTACGTGCGCGTGTCCATGAAGTGGAACTGGTTCTCCATCTTGTACATGAACTGCATGTCGCGCTCTTCGAGGTCCGGCTTCTCGACCTTGTCGCCGCTGCGGAAGGTGTGCTCGATGACCGCGCCGGTCTTCAGGTTCTTGATTTTCGTGCGGACGAAGGCACCCCCCTTGCCGGGCTTGACGTGCTGGAAGTAGACGATGATGAACGGGCTTCCTTCGAACTCGATCTTCAGCCCGTTGCGGAAATCCGACGTGGTGTACATCCCTGCGTTCGCCTCCTCAGACCAGTGGCGTGTGCGTTTTGGGGAGGAACGTGATCCGTTCACACCCCGACCCGGTGACCTTCACCGTGTCCTCGAGCCGGATTCCCCCGATCCCGGGCAGGTAGACGCCGGGCTCCACGGTGACCACCATGCCCTCCTCGAGCCGCTCCCGGGACCGGGGAGAAAGCGAAGGACTCTCGTGCACGTCGAGCCCCACGCCGTGTCCTGTGGAATGAACAAAATACTTCAAATATCCCGACCGGTCCAGCGATTCCCGCACGCGGGCATCCACCCCGCGGCACGGTTCCCCCGGCCGGACGGCGTCCATGCCCGCCTTCTGCGCCCGCCGGACGGCATCGAAGGCCTTCCGGAGGGAGCGAGGGGGCCGTGCGGGGAGGACCGTCACCGTCTCGTCGGAGCAGTACCCGTTCGCGCGGGCCCCGAAATCGATGACCAGGGGGCCGTCCCCGGAGATCGCCGCCCCCGTCGGAGTCGCATGGGGCATCGCGGAACGGGGCGCATCCGCGACGATCGGGGGAAAAGAGACCCCTTCCGCCCCCCGAAGCGCCATTTCGCGCACGAGATCCGCCGCCACGCCGCTCTCCGTTTTCCCGCGGACTCCCGAGGAGAGGACGGACAGGAGGGACGCGGCCGCGATCGCCGTCGCCCGTTCCATGGCAAGGATCTCCCCCGGCTCTTTCCGCATCCGGATCGCCGCGACGAGGTCCGGTCCGGGGACGAAACGGTCCGCCCTCCCCCGTGAGACGGCCCGGAAGGATTCCACGGTGAGGTGGCGGGACTCGAAGCCGATCCGGCGGGCCCGAAGGGTGCGCATCCGCCGGGCGGCGGCGTTCCAGGGGGTGGGGGTCACCTCCACTTCGGCGCCCCGGACCTCCATGCGGGCCTGCTCGGTGTACCTCCCGTCGGTGAACAGGATCGCTCCCGCCGGCGAAACGACGAGGACCGCGTGGCTCCCGGTAAAGCCGGTCAGGTAGCGAATGTTCGAGAGACGGACGCAGAGGTACGCGTCCATGCGGCGTTTCCGCAAGGCCCCGAGGAGGCGATCGACGCGTCGATCACCCCCGCCCACGGGCCCCTTCCCGCCGCAGGTGATGCAACAACGCCTGCAGGGCGAGGGTGTAGCCGTACCCCCCGACGCCGCAGATCCGCCCGACGACCACGTCTTCGACGTAGGAGACTTTCCTGAATCCCTCCCTGCTCGCGGGGTTGGTGAGGTGGACCTCGATGGAGGGCAGGCCGGCATAGATCAACGCGTCCCGCACGGCGACGCTCGTGTGGGTGTACGCCGCGGGATTGATCACGATCCCGTCGAACCGCCGCTTCGCCCCCTGGAGCCGCTCGACGATCTCCCCTTCGTGGTTCGACTGGAAGAAGGCGACCTTCGCCCCTTCCCGCCGGGCCGCCTCCGTCACCGCCCCGCGGATGTCCGCCGGAGTTTCACGCCCGTAGACGGACGGCTCGCGATCCCCGAGAACGTTCAGGTTGGGACCGTCCACGAAGAGGATCCGGAACGTACGCTTCTCCCTCACAGCATCTCCCTCGTGCGGCGCGCCGCCTGGCGGAGGAGGAACCTGCACTTCCCGGGTACGGTGCCCCGGTCCGTGACGATCACCAGGAAATATTCCTCGGCCGCCTTGCGGATGAATACCTGCGCGCGGTCTCCGCCGAGATGGAGCTCTTCCGCCGCGCCGAGCCCGTTTTCCACCGCGATGCGGTCGGACTCCTGGAAGAACCGGACCGCTTCGGCGCACAGGGCGGCCAGGTCCCTGTCGTCTCCCGGTGCGCGCCACTCCTCGACGGTCAGCCCGTCCACGCCTGCCAGCGCACCCGACGTCACACCTTGATCTTTCCGATGGATCTCCTCGATGATCTCAAGAAAGGTCATACCCGTACTCCTTCGTCATGATCTCGAGGAACCGCAGGAGATCCGCCTCCGCGAGGTCCTCCCCTGCCCGGGACGCCGTCCACGCCTGCGCGCGGACGTTTCCGGGATCGTTGCGGAGGATCTCCGCGACGATCCTCCTCGCAACGGAGCGCTCTCCCTGGGACCAGTACAGGTCGGCCAGGGTCACGGTCCGGACGGCGGGGGTACCCGGAATTCCCGGCCCCTGCGCCGGTTCCGGCCCGGCGGGCCCCTCCGGCGGGGAAGGTTCCGGCCCGGCCGCCGGCTCTGCGCCCGCGGTCGCCGGAGGGGAGGGGCTCTCCTCCACGGAGCGGATCTCGTACGCCTCGTCCCCGACGTAGACAAGGCTCGAAATGGGGAGCGCGGCCTGGACCATCTCCTCCGGGGTCGCCTGCGGGAAATGCTTCCCGAACTCCCCTGCGAGGCGTTGCGCGCCGACATTGCCGGCGTCCCGCTCGAGAATCACCTGGACCGTCTCCCATGCGGCGGCCACGTTCCCGGCGCGTCCGTAGGCCTCCGCGAGGAGCAGGAGCACCTCTTCGTCTCTTGGATTCTCCGCCACCCGCCGCTCCAGGGACAGGGTCGTTTCGCGAAGGGAATCGGGCGGAGGCGCTTCCTGCGAAACCGTCGGTGCGGCCGGCTCCCGGGCGAGGGAGCGTGCCCGGATTTCCGCGCGGATAGCGGGCAGTTCCCGCCGGATCTCGGCGAGGGAAACCCGCCGAAGTTCGCAACGGCCGGGGGCGGCGACCAACGGCACGATCACGTCGGAGACGACGCGCTTCTTGTCCATCCCCATGGCGGCGGCGATGGAGGTAAGCGCGACCCCGGGATCGTCGAGGGAAAATCCCATCCCGATGAGCAGCGACACGAGGCGATCGACCAGGTCCTCCCCCGTCACGCCGAGCATCCTTCCGAACGCCGCCTCCCAGGCCAGCCCGATCGCCACCGCCTCTCCATGGAGGAGGCGCCCGTAGCCGCACGATTTCTCCATCGCGTGCCCGATGGTGTGCCCGAGGTTGAGGATCCTGCGAAGCGAGGTCTCCCTTTCATCCCTCTCGACGACGGACGCCTTGAACGCTACGGTGCGGCGGACGATCCAGCGCCACTCCTCCCCGGGGAGCGACTTCCACTTCCCGCCGGACGCGAGCAGCCGGTGCCAGAGTTCGGCGTCGCCCGCCAGGGCGCATTTGACCACCTCCGCCATCCCCGCGCGGAGATTGCGATCGTCGAGGGTCAGGAGGAAGGCGTCGTCGATGAAGACGGCCCGGGGCTGGTGGAACGCTCCGACGAGGTTCTTCCCTTCCGGGAGATTGAACCCGGTCTTTCCGCCCACGCTGCTGTCCACCTGGGAGAGCAGGGTCGTGGGCACCTGGATGCAGGAGATCCCCCGCAGATACGTCGCGGCGGCGAATCCGGCCAGGTCTCCGATCACCCCGCCGCCGAAGGCGACGACGAGCGAATCCCTTCCGGCGTCCCCGCGGGCAAGGAAGCCGTAGATCTCCCTCACCGTTTCGAAGTTCTTGTGCTCTTCCCCCGGCGGCAGGGCAAGGACATCGTGGGGGATGCCGGCGAGCCACCGGCGGATGTCGTCCCCGTAAATGGAGGCGACGTTGCGATCCGTCACCACGTGGACGGTACCCTCGGGGTAAAACCGGCAGATCCATTCCTGGAACAGGGGGTAGATCTCCCGGCCGAAGAAGATGTCGTAGGAACGGTCGCCGAGGGCTACCGTCAACGTATCGGGAGTCAACCCGTTCGTCCCTCCATTCGTTCGAGCCACCCGGCTACCTGCCCGGCGACTTCTTCCACCGTATGGCCGTCGGTCCGCACCGTGAAGTCCGCTTCCCGATACCCCGGGATCCTGCGCGACAGCAGGTCCCGCACCACGTTCTCACGGTCCGCCCCGCGAAGCAGCGGCCGCACGGCATCCCCCGCCGTCGGTTCCGCCTCTCCGGACAACCGCTCGAGGAGGGTCTCCACGCCGGTCTCGAGGTACACGACCGGTGCGTACGACCGGAGAAGGGCCCGGTTCCCTTCGTCGGCGAACGCCCCACCCCCCGTGGCGACGACACACCCCTTCACGGAGACCACCTCTCGAAGCGCCTCCTTCTCCCGCTCGCGGAACGACGGTTCCCCCTCCCGCGCGAAGAGGTCCCGGATCGGGGTCCCCGCCGTCCGCTCGATCCGCTCGTCCACGTCCACGAACGGCGCACCGAACCGGCGTGCCAACTCCCGTCCGACGGAGCTCTTCCCCGACCCCATGAATCCGACCAGCACGACTCCCGGGAACACCGCGCCGCCGGTCATTCCCCGCAGATGCGCCGCAGATAGCCCGTGTAATTATAGAGGATATCCCGCATCGCATCCCCCCCGAATTTCTCGAGGAAGGCGTCGGCCAGGACGATCGCCACCATCGTCTCCGCCACCACGGAAGCGGCGGGAACGGCGCAGACATCGCTGCGCTCGCGGTGCGCGGTCGAGGCTTCGAAACGATCGACCGTCACGGTCCGAAGCGGCACGGACTGCGTCGGGATCGGCTTCATCGCGGCACGGACGACCACCGGCTCCCCGTTGGTCATCCCGCCCTCCAGCCCGCCGGCACGATTCGTTTTCCGGTGGAACGGCAGCAGGTATTTCCCGAGGAGCCGCACCGCGGGATCGCCGCCGGGGAACACCTCGTCGTGGACGTCGATCCCGGGCATTCCGGCCAGCCCCATGCCGCCGCCGACCTCCACGCCCTTGATGGCGGGGATGCACATCAGCGCTCTCCCGAGCCGTCCGTCGAGGCGCCGGTCCCAGGCGACGTACGATCCGAGACCCGGGGGGACCCCGCCGGCGATGACCTCGACGACCCCCCCGGCCGTCGTGCCCGCCTCCTTCACCCCGTCGATCCACCGCATGACCTCGGCTTCGATCCCCCGGTCCGCCATCCGCAACGGACTCCCCTCGGCACGGGCCGCCGCGACGCGGTTTCCCCCGACGTCCGCCGGCACCCGAAACTCCCCGATCGAGAGAACGTGGCCGACGATGTCGACGCCGAGTTCCCTGAGGAGCGCCTTCGCCAGCGCCCCGGCCATGACGCGCGCGGCGGTCTCCCTTGCGCTGGCCCGTTCGAGGACGTTCCGTACGTCTCCATGCGCGTATTTCAGGATGCCGGGCAGGTCCGCGTGCCCGGGACGCGCGGTGTCGAGCTTCGGTACCCCCTCCCCGTCCCCGGTCTGGGCCATCTTCCCCTGCCAGTTCACCCAGTCGCGGTTCCGCAGGAGCATCGCGATCGGGCCCCCCATCGCCTTCCCGAATCGGACGCCCGACAGGATCTCGACCTCGTCCTTCTCGATCCGCATCCGTTCCCCGCGGCCGTACCCTACCTGCCGCCGGGCCAACTCCCGGTCGATGTCCGCCGCGAGAACGGGCAGACCCGCGGGGACCCCTTCGACGATCGTCACCAGGCCCGGACCGTGGGTCTCACCGGCGGTCCGGAAAACGAAACGTTCTATGGCGAATCCCTCCTTCAACGAAAAAGGGCACCCGGACGGAACCGCCCAGGTGCCCGATGGTTACCGCCCCGCCCGATCTTCAGGAAGCCTTGGCCTGGACCGGCTCCTGCTTCAGGATCTTCGGGGTGATGAAGATCAGCAGCTCCCTGTTCCTCGTCTGGTTCGTATCCTTCCGGAACAGGTATCCGAGGACGGGGATCTTCGAAAGCCAGGGGAGCCCGGCCCGGCTCTCGTTCCGGGAGATCTGCAGGATCCCGCCGATGACCGTCGTATCTCCGTCGCGGACCAGCACCTCGGTCACCGCCTTCTTCTTGTTGATCGCCGGCTGGCCGGTCACGCCGGTCTCTCCCTGGGAGTCGTTTTTCGCCTCGAGTTTCATCGATACCCGGCCGTCCGGCGTGATGTGCGGCGTCACCTTCAGGCTGAGCGTGGCGTCGACGAACTGCGTGTTCGTCCCGGACGCCGACACGGTGGAGTAGGGGATCTGCGTCCCCTGCTCGATGGTGGCTTCCCTGTTGTCGGTCGTCACGATCTTGGGCGAGGAGATGATCTTCCCCTTCCCGGACGCCTCGAGGGCGGAGAGCGAAAGGTCGAGGCGGAGGTTGTCGCGCAGGATCCCGAAGTTGATCCCGCCGCCGGCGCCGGACCCGATCGCCGCCGGGAGATTGACCGCGAAGTTGGGCAGCGGGGCATTCGTCAGGGAGAACGGCTTCAGCACCGTATCGAGCGGCTCCCCCGGGATCGCACCGCCGGTGGAGCCCTGCGCGCCCGTGAGGCCGTATTTCCACCGCCCCGCATCTCCGGCGAACGTGCCGCCCCACTGGATCCCGAGCTCCCGGGTGAAGGAGGTGTCGACCTCGACGATGCGCGCCTCGATGAGAACCTGGGGCGTCGCGGTGTCGAGCGTGGCGACCAGGCTCCTCACCTCGGCGATGTTCTGCGGCAGGTCGCGGATGATGAGCACGTTCGTCCGGTCGTCGCTGTCCAGTTTCCCGTACTTCGACGCGAGCGGCTTGATCTTGGCCAGCAATTCGGACGCCTTGCTGTAGCTGACGGGGATGGTATCGAACACGGATTCCTGCGTCGCCCTGGCTTCCGCGGCCCGGTTCATCGCCTCCTGGCGCGACTGCTCGATCTGCTTCTGGGCGTCGAACCGGTCCTGCTCCTCCTTCCGGAGGGACGACAGCGGCGCGATGCGAAGCACGTTCCCCTCCTGCGCCGCCCCGAGCGACTTGGAGCGGAGGACGATGTCGAGCGCCTGGTCCCACGGGACATTGACCAGCCGGAGGGAAACCTTCCCCTTGACGTCATCCGCCGTGATGATGTTCAGGTTGCTGACCTCGGCGATGATCCGGAAGACGTTCGTGAGGTCGGCGTCCTTGAAGTCCATGGAGATCCGCTGTCCGCGGTATTTCCGTCCCACCTCGGTGCTTCCGGTCACGAATCCCCATGTCCGCGTCCCCTGCGGGGAGGGCGATCCGGGTATCTCCTCGACGCTCTCCGGTTCCTCGGCGACCAGCGGGACCTGCGCGCCGTTCCCCGGCACCGCCCGGGCGACCACTTCCGTCTTCGCCTCCGCCGCCCCCTTCGGGAACGTCACGACGACCGCGCCTTCCCTCTTTTCCACCTTGTAGGGGGAGCCCGGGGCGAACGCGACGGCGATCGTGGTCCCCGACTTCCCGCGGGAGGGCGCGATCGCCTTCACGGGGATATCGAGTTTCGTCGCGTCGATCCGCCGAAGCAGCCCCTTCTCGGAGACGGCGCCCTTGAACGCCAGCGTCACGCCGCCGGCCTTCTTTGAAACCCGGTACGGAGGGTCGCCCGCCGTGGTGATCACCACGTTCGATGCATCCGGCAGGTCTTCAAGGTCGATCCCGACGATGGCGGGGCCTTTCACCGGGACGTTCGAATCCTGGAGCCGTTCCGTGCTGGCGATCTTCTCTTCCGCGCCGCCGCCGACGGAAAGCACCAGCACCCCCTTCTCCACGCTGACGACGAACGGCATCGGCCGGTCCCCCGGGGTCTCCACCACCATTCGCAACTTCTGGTCCACGGACGAGATCTTCACCGTGCTGACCTGGGGCGTGCCGACCGGGATCTCGGAGGCCGCCGTCCCCTGGGCCACCCCCCAGACGTCCACCACGATCCGGAACGGGTCGTTCAGCTTGAAGGAGTTGTAGTTCTCGATCGCCCCGTCGATCGCCGCCTGGATCGTGGTGGTGTAGGGGGACTTCGAGACCGTCACCTCCCTGACCTTGGCGGCCGGAGCCTCCGCCTGCCGCGCGGCGTCCGGGGAGGCAGGTTCGGCGGCGATCGCGGCCGGCACGAGGAGCGCGCAGGCAAGCGTCATCGCCGTCATCCCCTGTAGGACGCGGGGCCAGAGGACTCTGCCCGAATGCCGTAACGGGGTCATCATTATTATTTTCCTCCTGCCGTGGTGAGCTGGATTCCGGTTTCCCTCACGATCTTTTCCCCCCGGTTGCCGACGAACTGTTCCCTCACGACGATCTCCTTCTCGGTGATCCGGCTGACGATCCCGCCGGAACGCCCGATCCGCATTCCCTCCCTCACCGAGTACCCTTTCCCCTGGGCGTCCTCCACGAGGCCGAGCACCCCCTTCTTCGTCCAGAGGACGCCGACGAACTTCAACTCTCCAAGTTCATACCGCTGCAGCGGCGGCAGCAACACGGCTTCCGCCGATGCTCTCTTCCGTTCCTCTACCCTGACGAACGACACGAACGGATCCCGCCTCCCGCGGGGATCGTAGAGGGAGACAGGCTCCGGTTTCTTCGCCTGCGTCTCGGCCGCCGGCGTCGCCGGCGGCTTCGCCTCGGGCTTCGGCGCCTGCTTCTTCACCACCTGCTGCGGCGCCGCCGGCTCCTTGGAGCAGCCGGACCCGCCGGCGATGATCGAAACGAAAACGAGAAACCCGACGGCCGGGAGGATGCTTCGCACGGGGGCGGACCTCATCGTTTCTTCCCCTTGCCGCCCGCCGCGGGGGCGGCTGCCGCCGCCTGCTGCTCGAGGAAGCGATAGGTCGTGGCCGTGCAGTTGACGGTCAACAGCACGAGATTGTCGCCGGACGGCCTCGGAGAGGAGAACGAGATATTGGACAGGTTCACGATCCGGGGGTATTTCGCCACCTTGTCGGAGAAGAGGGCGAAGCTGTGGTAGTCGCCGTGGACGGAGATCGAAACGGGGATCTCGGCGTAGAAATCCTTCTTCGCCTCGCCGGACGGGGCGAAGCGGAGGAATTCGAGCCCCGATTCCTTCCCGAGGTCGGAGACGCTCTTCAGAAGGGAGGGGATCTCCGCCGAGTTGGGGAGCTGCTCGAGCAGCAGGGAAAGCTGCAGCTCAAGCCGCCGGACCTCGTCCTGGAAGGAACGCAGGTTCCCCGCGATCGTCTGCTGCTCCCTGATCTTGCTCCGAAGACCCGCCAGCTGGTTTTCCATCACACCGATCCGCTGGGAGGCTTCCCGGTAATACAGGTAGTAGTAGCCCACGACGACGAGGCCGCAGAACAGGACGGCAAGGATCACCTTCTGCCGGGGCGGCACCTTCGAGAGATCGCCGATTTTTAGCGCCATTCCGTATCCTCTCCCGGGCCTGGGACGTTCAGTCGACTGCCTGGAACGTCAGGTTGAACTTGACCAGTTTTATGCCCGTCACCGTGGTCTGCTCGGCGGCCCCCAGGACGACATCGCGGAAGCGGCCGGTCTGCCCGAGGGCGGTCATGAAGTTCGCGATCGTGTAGTTGTTCAAGGCGACCCCCGACAGGGTGATGTTCCCGCCCTTCACGCCGAGCGCGTCGATCCAGCACTTCTCGGGGATCGCGGCCGACAGCGCTTCGAAGTACCGGACCGGACCGGTACGCCCCTTCTGAAGGTTGGAGATGATGTCCACCTTCTGCTGGAGCTCCGACTTCCGGGCCTTGAACTTCTCCACCTCGCCGATCTCTTTTTTCAGCCGTTCGATGTCCGCGTTGGCTTTCCGGATCTCCGAATCGAGCGAGGAGATCTTCCCCGTGAGCGTCGTGTGGAAGTAGAACGTCCCGGCCAGCACCACCAGGGGCAACGCAAGCCAGAAGGCCCCGACGTTCAGTTCCCTGCGTTTCTTCCGTTTCCCCCGGACGAGATTGATCCGGATCATCCGCGAGCCTCCAGGTTCCGCAGCGCAAGGCCGACCGACACCGTTGCGGAGGTGTTGAGTTGGGAAACCACCGACGGGTCGACGGCCTTATCGTCCACCGTCAACCCCTCGAACGGGTCGAAGATCTCCACTTCGACCCCGATCTTTTCGGCGAGTGTCTCCTTCAGGTACGCGGACTTGGCCGCCCCGCCGGTCAGATAGACTTTCGTCACCAGGCGGTCCGGGTAGGTCGCCGAGAAGAAGTTGCAGGACCGCTGCGCTTCGGTGGCGAGGAGGTTCGAAACGACCTTCATGATCTCGTTGACCTTTTCCGCGCGCTCCCCCGGGTCCTTTTTCCCCTGCTTGTACTCTTCCGCCGTCTCGAAGCTGACGGCGATCTGCTTCTGGATCTCCGAGGTGTACATCCCTCCGCCCATCGGGACATCCCGCGTGAAGAGGGGGACCCCGGCGTGCAGGATGTTGATGTTCATGAACGACGCGCCGACGTTGACGACCATCGGCACCTGGTCGTCCGAAACGGGGTGGGTGAGCTCGAAGGCGTTCCCCGCCGCCAGCGAGTCGATGTCGACGATCCGGGGCACGAGCCCCGCGTCCTTGACGACGGACATGTAGTCGTTGATCAGGTCCTTCTTCGCAGCGACCAGGAGGACATCCATCTTGGAGGGGTCGTCTTTCAGCGGACCGATCACCTGGAAATCGATCTTGACGTCCTTGATGTCGAAGGGGATGTACTGCTCCACCTCCCACTGGATCGATTCCTCGAGTTCCTCCGCGGTCGTCGTGGGCAACTGCACCTTCTTGATGATCACGGAATGCCCGGAGAGGGAGATGGCGACCTCCTTCTCGCGGATCTTCAGCTCCCGCATGGCGGTCCGGATCCCCTCGACGACGGCGCCGTGGTCCATGATCGCCCCGTCCACGATCGCGTCCGGGGGAAGGGGGAAGACCCCGAATTTCCGGAGATGGTTCTCGGTCCCCGCCACCTTGACGTGGGCCATCTTCACGGAACTCGACCCGATGTCCAATCCGACCACCTCTTTGCCGCCGAACAAACCCATCGACGCCCCCGTGGTCCCGCCGCTATCCCTTGAACACCTTGTCCCGGTCGGACAGCTTCAAGCCCAGCGACAGGATGATCTTCCGCTTCGTGTCCATGCGGCACGCCATCCCCTTTTCGACCCGGTCGATCGTGAGGACGGAGAGCTTCGCGCGCCGCGCCAGTTCCGCCTTGCTTAACAGGAGCCCTTCTCTGACTTTTCGGACGTTGTTGGGCTCAACTTTAACTTTTTCTTTTTCCTGGCTCCCCACGGTTTCGGCTCCTATAGGGCAACTTCCCGGCTCGACGCCGGACGACCTCTTACGGGGGAATTATATCCAACGCAATATATGTGTCAAGAATAATTAAAGTATCATCTAATGAGGCATACTTATATGAAATTATACCCCCTCGATCCCGAACTCCTTCACCTTGTACAACAGCGTCGGGTGGCTGATCCCGAGCAGCTCTGCCGCCTTGGGCCGGCTCCCCCCGGTCCGTTCCAACGCGATCCGGATCAACTGGCGCTCGAGTTCCCGCACGGCCGCCTTGAGGTCCGGCCGTTCCGGGGAGACGGGCACCCGGATTTCGCGGGCGGGCCCGGAATCCCCCCCTTCGGGGCCCCCGCCCCCCTTCCATACCGTGAGCAGCCCGTCGCGGGACACCTCCGCGCCCGTCGCCAGGAGAGCGCATCGCTCCATCAGGTTCCGAAGCTCCCGGACGTTTCCGCGCCACTCGTGGCCGGCCATCGCCGCAAGCGCGTCCGCCGACAGGAGCATCGCGGGCTTCCCGTACTTCCCGCAATAATGCGAGAGGAAATGTTTCGCAAGAAGCGGGATATCGTCCCCGCGCTCCCGCAAGGGGGGAACGTGGATCCGGATCACGTTGAGGCGATAGAAGAGGTCCTCCCGGAACCGTCCCCCGGCCACCTCGCGCTCGAGGTCGCGCGCCGTCGCGGCCACCAGGCGCACGTTGACTTTCCGGGTCTCCGTGTCGCCGAGCCGGCGGATCTCCCCCTCCTGCAGGAAACGAAGCAGCTTCGCCTGCAACGACAGGGGAAACTCCCCGATCTCGTCGAGGAAAAGCGTGCCGCCGCCGGCTTCCTCGATCAGCCCCGCCCGGTCGGTCTTCGCCTCCGTGAAGGCTCCCTTGCGGTAGCCGAAGAGCTCGCTCTCCAGGAGCGTTTCCGGGATCGCTCCGCAGTTGAGGGCGACGAAAGGCTTCCCTTTTCTGCGCCCCCCGAAGTGGAGAAGGCGCGCCACCAGTTCCTTCCCGGTGCCGCTCTCCCCGGTGACCAGCACCGTGGCGTCGTAATCCTTTACCTTTCCCGCCGTCCGGACCACCTCCTCCATCGGGCGGGAGGCGTAGAGGATCTCCTCCGGGCGGGCGGTCCTCTCGATCTCTTTCCGCAGGAAGGCGTTTTCCGTCCGAAGCCGCTCCCGCTCCGCCGCCTTCCGCAGGGTGAGCAGGATCTCGTCGCTCATGAACGGCTTCGAGACGTAGTCGTATGCGCCCAGCTTCATCGCCTCGAGGGCGGTCTCCACGGTGCCGAACGCCGACATCATGATGACGGTCCCGGGGATTCCCCGCGCGGTGACCTCCCTCAGGAGGTCCAGGCCGCCCATCACGGGCATCCGCAGATCGCATAGCAGGAAGTCGAACGGCGAAGCGCCGAGGATTCCGAGCGCTTCCTTGCCGTCCCCCGCGAGCCGTACGTCGTACCCTTCCGCGGACAGGATCTTCCCCAGCGCGTCGCGCAGCGACTCCTCGTCGTCCACGATCAGTATCCTGTCAGCCATGGCTTCTCTCTTCTCCCCCGCCGTTCTGCGTTTCACGCGCGGGCGGCAGCACGACGGTGAAGGTCGCCCCCTTCCCCTCCTCGTTCTCCACGCGGATCTCCCCCCCCGCTCCCTCGACGATGGTTCGGGAAACGGAGAGACCGAGCCCCGTGCCCTTGCCCGGCTCCTTGGTCGTGAAGAACGGGTCGAAGAGGAGGGGAAGATCGCCGGCAGGGATCCCGCCGCCGGTGTCCGTCACGGCGAGCGCGACCCCGCTCCCCGCTCCGGCTCCCGACGCGCGCAGCCGTTTGCCGTCCATCTCCGGAGGATCCGAGGCCCGCCGCCGCAAGGGAACCTTCCCCTCCAGGCTCCACCCCTCCCTCACGCTTGTCCGCAGCGTCAACCGTCCCCGGCCCCCCATCGCGTCCACCGCGTTGATGACGAGGTTGAGGAGGACCTGCCGGAACGGGTCCTCGAGGATCGCCGCCCGGGGCGTTTCGCCGAGTTCCATCCGCACCTCCACGTCGCGGAACATGTTCCGGTACGAGAGCATCTCCACCGTCTCGCGCGCCACGGCGTTCACGTCCGTGGCCCCCGTCCTGCCGCTGCCGGAAGAGGCGACGGAAAGAAGCCCGCGGACGATGTTCTCCATCTTTCGCGTCTCCCCGACGACCTTTTCGAGGCACTCCTCCGACTCCGCGGGCGCCGGCTGGTGCCGCAGCAGATACTCCGCGTACCCGCGGATCGCCATCAGCGGATTCCCCACCTCGTGGGCCACGCCGGCCGCGAGCCTTCCTACGGTCGCCAGTTTCTCCGACCGGAACGTCTCTTTCTCGGAGCGGCGCAGCCGTTCCTGCGCCTCGAGGATCCCCTCGACCATCCGGTTGAAGGAAGCGGCGAGCTGCCCCACCTCGTTCCCCTCGACCCCTTCGACCCGCAGCGAGTAATCCCCCGCCGCGACCTTCTCCGCGGCGGCCGCCAGCTTCCGGACCGGGGAGATCACGGTCCGGTCGAGAAATACCCCGCCGAACAGGACGAGGAGCGCGACGTCGATCGCGGCCAGCAGAAGGGTGACGTTCACGAGGGTCCGCACCTCCCCGGCGATCCCCGGAGAGTGGAAACGGACCCGGATCCCGCGCGGACCGGCGGCGGCGGCCGAACCCGCGGCCGCGGACAACGTTCCGAACGGAAGGATCACGTCCACGGTCGGATACACCGGCAGGAACGGAAACGCCTTCCGACCCACGGGGACCACCCTCGGGCGGCCGTCGGGCGGGGCGTCCGGCACCAGGGAGACCTCGCGGATGTAGGGGGAGAGGGAACCCGGGAACATCCCGGCGGGGATGTTCGTGGACCCCGGATTCCCGGCGATCTCCTTTTCCACCGCCCTGCGGACGACGCCGGCGACCGAGATGCCGGCCTCGACGTGTCGGCGCTGGAGGCTGACCTCGATCACCTTCAGGGCGAAGACGGCGAGCAGCGTGAGGGATGCGGTCGCCACCAGCGCCAGTTGAAGCACGACGCCGGTGCGTATCGGGAGCGGTCGCCTCAACAGGCCCATGGAGGGGGAATCCGCATTGACTCTGCGCTCACGACGATTAGAATAGCAAAAAACGGGAAGGGGAGGCGAATTTGGGCGCGGTCGAGGATCGTCGCCGCAAAAGGATGGTGGACCGGCGTTTCCAGCTCGGGCTGGCCGTACGGCTCCTCCTCGTGCTCACCGCCCTGTTGGCGGCGGGGATCGCCCTTGCGTTCGCCCCGTCGATCTACGTCCTCGCCACGACGAACGACCTGAAATCCCTCGAGCCCGCCGCCTCCGAGTTCCTCGTGCTGCATAAGCGCCTCTGGCCCGCGGCCCTTCTCATCTTCGCAGGCGTGTTCCTCTACGTGATCCGGTTAAGCCACCGGATCGCGGGGCCCATGTACCGGATCGACGCGGTTCTCCGCGCGCTTCTCGAAGACCGGGATCCCCCCGTCACGAAGTTCCGGGACGACGACTACTTCCAGCCCACCGCCGCGCTGCTTGGGGAGTTGTCGGAGAAGATGCGCGCATCACGGAAGGGCACGCCGACCCGCCCAGGCACCCCGTCCGGCCCGTCCGCCTCATGAGACCCCGCGGCGCGCGATCCCGCCGCCCTCTTTCCGGTCCGCCCCCCGGACGACATCGCGACGGCGGGCGCGGGTTCACGCTGATCGAGATCACCATCGTCCTCCTGCTCATCGGCATCCTCTCGAGCATAGCGATTTACACCTACCGCATGATGATCAACAAGGCGCGGATGACCCAGGCGAAGACGGTGCTCGGCCACCTCACGAAAACGGAAGCCATCTACTTCACCGAGCACGACGTGTACACGGACTGTGTGGTACTGCTCGATTTCGACCCGGTGAGGTATCCCTACTACCAGGTCTCGGTGGTATTGGACAACGACGCGAAGAATTATCTGGGGATCGCAACCGGGGTCGGCCTGATGGTGGGTGACCGCTGGTTCGTCACCAGGGACCGGGACCCATTCCAGGACAACACCTCGCCGTTCAGATAAGCAGGAACCTCCAGAACCACCCCCCGAGATACCGTGCCGCGAGTGCGGCGACACACAGGTAGGGGCCGAACGGGATCGCCGTCTTCAGCCCCTCCCCGCCCTTCCGCATCGCGAGGATCCCCCCCGCCGCACCGAGGAGCGCGCCGAAGAAGATCGTCGCGAGCGTCCCGCGCCACCCGAGGAACGCCCCGATCATCGCCAACAGCTTGATGTCCCCGCCGCCCATCCCCTCGGCCCCCCGCACTTTCTCGTACAGGAACGCCGTCGCATGGAGGATGCCGCCCCCCAGCAGCGCGCCTGCAGCGCTCCCCTTCCAGTCGCCGCCGGGCAAAAAGGAGAAAAGCAGGGCGGCCGCGAGTCCTCCCAGGGAGAGTTCGTCGGGGATGATCCGGTGGTCGATGTCGATGAAGGCGATCGGCACGAGGAGGGAGAAGAAGAGCAGGTCGCGCACCAGCGGGATGCCGGGGCCGTCCAACAGGAAGATCGCGGCGAATCCGGACGCGGTCAGCAGCTCGACCGCCGGGTACCGCCAGGAGATCGCCTCCCCGCATCCGGCGCATTTCCCCCGCAGAAGGAGGAAACTCGCGACGGGGATATTCTCCCACGCCCCGATCTGTCGACCGCAGCCGGGGCAGCGCGACCGGGGGGACACGATCGACTCTCCGCGCGGCAGCCGGTGGATCACCACGTTCAGGAAACTTCCGATGCACGCCCCGACGAGGAACGCCGCCGATGCGGCGAGGACTGGAAACCCGCCGCCATCCGCCGCCATTTTTTACCGCTCCCCCCGCCGGACCGCCTGCCAGATGGCGCGGGTCTCCGGGTCTTGAGCGAGAAACAGGAATTCGTTGGCATCTTCGAGCCAGCGCAACCGCTCCTCCACGGGGACCGCTTCCCATTGACGGATTTGCTCGTCGTCAACGTCATATTCGTATCCCCCGGGTTGTCGTTTCAAGCGCCCTCCCCCGGAATGCGCCGAAGGATACTCACGTCGGATGCATCCTGGAGCCGCCCGGTGCCCTGCTTCATCGCAATGAGGTCCTCCCTAGACGCCACCGGGATCTCCAGCGCCCCTCCTTCGACGCTCACCCGTTTTCTCCTCTCGTACGCCGGTCCGAACGGAACCGGCTCGAAGACGAACGCGTCCAGTCCGATGGCGGGTCGGGAGGGATTCACGAATCCCATGACCAGCATGTTCTTCTCACGCCGCCAAGTATCCCGCGCCTCCGGATCGGCAAAGGATTCCGCGGAAACGGGAACGCCAGGGACGAATCCGAGGGCTTTCACCGCGGCCAGGAACCGGTTCGCGTTCGCCTTTTCCAGGTCGACGTACAGATCAACATCCGCCGTCATCCTGGGGATCCCGTGGAGGTTCATCGCCAGCCCGCCCACCACGAGATAGCGGACCCCGTGCTCCTGCAATCCGCGGAAGATGTCGAGGAAGATCATTGGAGGAGAAGTGCCCTGAGCATATGGAAATGTACCCCGAAAGGGAGGAAAAGTTCAACGACGGCCCCGGCCGTCACTTGAAATCCTTGCGGGAGAAGAGGAGGCAGGAGAGGCACAGGACGCACGCGGCATAGGCCGCCAGGTACCCCGCCGCCCACCCGAGGATCGAGAACGATTTCAAGCCCCCGTACGCCACCTCGTTCTTCCAATTGAAGTTCTCGAGGTTCGGCAGGAGATAGAACAGAACCCGGCTCCCCCACCGCACCGCGGAAACCTGGGACCGCTCCCCGAGGACGTGCAGGTAGTCCGTTACATGACCGACGAGAAACAGGGAGAGCGTGAAGATGGCGCTCAAGACCGGCGTGGTGAACGTCGAGAAGAGGGTGGCAAGGCAGATGAGCAGAAGCAGCTCCATGTAGATCCCGGCGGAGGCGATGAAGATGCCGGGTTCCGCCCTCCCGCCGTACCGGTAGGAAAGGTGCACCAGGAAGAGGACCGCCGTCATGGCGAGCGTCGTGAGCGCCAGGGTGACGCCCAGGCCCAGCGTCTTCCCGAAGATGAACTCGAAGCGCCGCACCGGCTTGGAGAGGAGGACGTAGATCGTCTTCCGTTCGACCTCGTTGCTGACGAGGTTGATCCCGAGGAAGACCGCCATGATGACCCCGAACAGGTGGATGCTGGCCAGCCCCACGTCGGCGATGATCCGCGCGAAGTCGCCCACCGAAAGGTCGGCGAGAAAGAAGGTCATCCCGATGACGAAGAGGGCGAAGGCCAGGATCGCGTAGAGGATCTTGTTCCGGATCGTCTCCCGGAAGGTGTTGGCGGCGATGGATAGAATTCTGCGGAACATGTCAGGACGCCGTCCCCGTCGCGCCGGAGCCCCCGACGCGCTCCATGAAAATCTCCTCGAGGTTCTTCTTCACCGGGACGCAGGAGAGGATCGTGCTCTCCTCGCGCAGAAGGCTTGCCATCCAGCGGTTCGCCTGTTCGCTGTCCTGCGCCCGGAGCACGAGGAAGTCCCCCTGCGCGTATCCGGCCTCCGGAGGAATTCCCGCCGCACCGAGGCGTTCGGCCGGGAGAACCGGCGTGACGACCAGCTCGATGTACAGCGTCTCCGCCCCGATCAGCTCCTCGACGCGCCCCTCCGCCACCTTCCGTCCCTTGTGCAGCATGATGACCCGGTCGCAGAGGGCCTCCACGTCGGAGAGGATGTGGGAGCTGAAGAACACGGTCTTTCCCGCCGCCTTGAGATCCCGGATGATGCCGCGCACCTCCATCCGGCCCATCGGGTCGAGGCCCGACATCGGCTCGTCGAGGATCACGAGTTCCGGGTCGTGCAGCAGGGCCTGGGCCAGTCCCAGCCGCTGCATCATCCCCTTCGAATATTTCCGGATGGCGGTGCCCCGGGCTCCCGAAAGCCCGACCCGGGCGAGGAGATCGGAAGAGCGAGACTCGGTGTCCGCCCGCGACATCCCGCACAATTGTCCGCAGAGGCGAAGGAACTCCCCGCCGGTCAGGTATTCGTAGAAGTACGGATGCTCCGGCATGAAGCCGATGCGGCGGCGAACCTCCGCCCTCCCCCGAACCTCCTCCCCGAACAGTGTCACCTTCCCCGCGTCCGGGAATGCCAGCCGGTTCAGGATCTTGATCGTGGTGGTCTTCCCGGCGCCGTTGGGACCGAGGAACCCGACGATCTCGTTTTCGTGCACCTCGCAGGAAAGGTCCGACAACACGCGGACCGGTTTGCGCCAGAAACCGGTCGGGTACGATTTCGACAGCCCCTCGATCGAGAGGACCGGACCTTCGCGCGTCATTTGGACTGGAACACCCGCAGCCGCTGCGAAACCCGGTCGCTGCGCACCTTTCCCCCCTGCATGAGCAGGTACTTTCCGCCGTTCGGTTCCACCGGGATCGACGCCAGGATTCCTTCCCGGACAAGTTCGGACAGATCCGTCGGGGCGGTCCCTGTCTTCTCCCGGTACCGTTCCACGGCCCTCTCCAGCGCCTGGAGATCCCGCTCCACGGCGACTTCCCGGACCCTGCGCTCCAGCACCGCCCGCCTCGCGGGGTCGCTCTCCTGCCGGACGATCGGTTCCAGCATGGCCATCGCCGCCTCCGGCTCCCTTGCCTCCGACAACATGCGGGACGCGAGACCCGGCAGGTAGGCCGGGCTCCCGGGCAACCGCGCCGCCTCCGCCATCGCACCTCCTCCCGCCGACCCGTCACCGAGGGAGAAGTAATGGGTGAACCCCATATAGAAGGGGAACCGCCAGTCGGCCGGGTACTGATTCCTGCCGCGCCCGAGAACCCGTAACGCTTTCTCTGCGTGGGGCGTCGACTCGCCGAGGACCAGACCGCCGAGGAGATACGGGATCTCGAATTTCGGGTCGAAGTTCGCCTCGACGTTGAGGAGATCGAAGAGCCGGTCGTAATCCCCATGGGTCATTTTCCGGTTTCCCGCCACCTGGACCGCCTCGAGCCAGACGATATCGGCCAGAACGTTCCGGAACCCGAAGGAGAACGACGGCGTTTGGCTTACGGCGGCGAGCAGTCCCCGCCGTTCCCGAACCTCCCGGCCGGTTTCCGGCAGGGCTCGCAAAGGCAGCAGGCGCCAGGAGAAAACCACGGAAACGAGAAGGCCGAAGGCGGCCATCCACCCCCACGCCCCCCTCGAGGACCGGGTCATTCCCTTCCGCATCTGTTCACACTCCGGCTGCGCAACTCTCCACCACCCGTCCCTTTTCACGAAGATCGCCCCACGGCGTCCGGCCCGGGGATACGATACAGCCGGCCCCCGCGCGGCGCAAGATCGTTTCCCGGACATCAACCCCGAAAAGTCCAAGGGGCGCCGAAGCGCCCCCTGGTGTTCCCCCGTCAACCGGGGAGTCGAAGCGGTGAAGACGGATTATGTCCCGTCGACGGTCCAGACGAGCTGCCGAAGCTCGTTCATCGACCATCCGTCCGAATAGGTCTGGGTGCTGATTTTCCCGCCTGCGCCCGCGGAGAAGGTGGAGTTATCGAACGCAGGGGCCACAGGGACAACCGCAGTCCCGGAACTATCCACCGCATTATTGATGTTTGCCACCCAGGAAGTAGGTTCCGGGGCGAGGGCGATCAGGGCGCCGCGATTCAGTGCATCGTTGTCGGCCCAGGCGCCCAGGGCGAAATGGTACCGCGGAGTCCCCGAGGGAGACCAGTTGATCGAATCGAAATTCCCGTACGAGTTCTGCTCGCCGAAAAAGGACAACTGGCCCGTGTAGATCGCGCCGAGGTTGGTCTTGGCCTCCGACATCTTCGACTTCGCCTGGAACTTGAGGAAGTTCGGGATGGCGATAGCGGCCAGGATGCCGATGATCGCGACGACGATCATCAGTTCGATCAGCGTAAACCCCTTCCTGTTCTTGCGCAGTTTACTCAACATGCTTTGTCTCCTCCTTTCGGGTCGGGAGCATCGGTTTTGTTGCCTCCCTTATCGCAAGGGACGGGCCAAAACTTCAGTCCCGCCGGGGGAGAACTTCACTCGACCCCGTGCTTCTGCAACCGGTACCGGATCGATCGAAGGGAAATATTCAACAATTTCGCGGCTTCCGTGCGGTTTCCCCCCGTCTTCTCCAGGGCGTTTAATAGATGGACCTTCTCCAGGCGGTCGATCTCCGTGTCGAGAAAAACCCCGCTTTCCGGGAAGGTTTCCTGATGAAACGCCCCCGCAACAGCGCCGTTGGTGACAATTTTTGTCACATTCGGCGGGAGGGAACCGACGGAGATGACGTTTTTTGTCTCCATGATCGTCGCCCGCTCCAGGAGGTTTTCCAGTTCCCGGACGTTCCCCGGGAAGTCGTAGGCGAGGAGCGCCCGCATCGCCTCCCCGTCGATCCGCTCCATCGGCTTGCCGTGCTTCTCCGAGAATTTCGCGAGGAAGTGGGCGGCCAGCGCCGGGATGTCTTCGCGGCGGTCCCGCAGCGGGGGAACGAACACCTGGATGACGTTCAAGCGGAAGTAGAGGTCGTCCCGGAACCGCTTCTCGATCATCTCCCGGTGCAGGTCCCGCTTGGAGGCGCAGACGATCCGGATGTCGATGGAGATGTCCTCGTTCCCCCCGACCCGGCGGAACGCCCGCTCCTGGAGGGCCCGCAGCAGCTTGCTCTGCATCGGCTGGGGAAGCTCCCCCACCTCGTCGAGGAAGAGGGTCCCGCGGTGCGCCGTCTCGAAGAGCCCCTTTTTCGTCTGGACCGCGCCGGTGAACGCGCCGCGCACGTGTCCGAACAGCTCGCTTTCGATCAGCGTCTCGGGGATGGCGGCGCAGTTGATCGGGACGAAGGGGAATTCCTTCCGGGGACTGCGGGAGTGGAGGGCGGCCGCCACCAGTTCCTTCCCCGTGCCGCTCTCTCCGAGGATCATGATGTTGGCGTCGGTCGGGGCCACGCGGTCGATCAGCTCGAAGACCCGCAGCATCGCCTCGCTCCGTCCGACGATCCCTTCGTACGCCGAGGTCCCCCGGACCGATTCGCGCAGCGCCTTCCGGCGCCCCGCGTCGTCCTCCTTCCGTGCCAGGGCCGCCCGCACCAACTTGCGGAGGTTCGCGTTGTCGAACGGCTTGGTGAGGTAATCGTACGCGCCGTGCCGGATCGCCTCCTTGGCCGTCTCGACGGTCGCGTACGCGGTCAGCACGATCACCTGCGTCCACGGGTTTTTCTGAACGGCGGCGCGGAGGACCTTCAGCCCGTCGTCCTCCTGCGCCATCCGCAGGTCGGTCAGGACGAGATCGTACGCGTTCGCCGCGATCGCGGTTTCCGCCTCGGCGAGGGAGGAGGCCGTCTCGACCTCGAACCCCTCCTTCCGGAAGAAGAGCTCGAGCACCTGCCGAAGGCTCTGCTCGTCGTCGACGACGAGGACGTACTCCTTCAACCCGCCTCCTCCTTCTTCGTCGGAACCGGCTCCTCCGCCCGTCCCTTGCATCCCTTCCGAAGGCAGACGATCTGCGTCGAGCCGTCCCGGCGCACCCGCTCGGACATCGCGGGATAGCCGCAGACCGGGCAGCCCTGCGCGATCGGCCGCCCCCACGAGGCGAACCGGCAATCGGGGTACCGGGAACAACTGTAGAAGATCTTGCCGAACCGGGAGGAACGCTCGACCACCTCCCCCGCGTTGCATTCGGGGCAAGCGATCCCGACGGGGTACGGCTTGCTGTTGCGGCAGCCGGGGTATCCGGAACAGGCGATGTACCGGGCTCCCTTCCAGTTCCGGACGATCATCGGCTTGCCGCACTTCTCGCACGCGGCTCCCGTCTCCTCCGGAGGAAGGATCTCCACCTTCCCCTCCGGCGTCTGGCGGAAATCGGCCGTGTTCCGGCAGGCGGGATAGTTCCGGCAGGCGAGGAACCTCCCGGCGCGCCCGAAGCGGATCACCATTTCCCCCCCGCAGGCGGAGCACGGGATCCCCGTCGCGATCAGCTCCTCCTTGACCGTGGGCATCGCGATCTTCGCGCGTTCCAGCTCCTCGGAAAACGGCTGGTAGAAATCCCGCATCGCCTGAACGAGCTCACGGTCGCCGTCCTCGATCTGGTCGAGCTCCTCCTCCATCCGGGCGGTGAACGCGATGTCCATCACTTTCGGGAAACTCTCCTCGAGGAGGCCGGTGACGATCGTCCCGAGCTCGGTGGGCAGGAATTTCCCTTCGTCCGTCTTCACATACCCGCGCTCCCGGATCGTCTTGACGATCGACGCGTAGGTGGAGGGGCGCCCGATCCCCTGCTCCTCCAGCTCCTTGATGAGGGAGCTCTCCGAGAAGCGCGGCGGGGGCTGGGTGAAATGCTGGTTCCCGACGAGTTCGCGCAACGCGAGGACCTCGCCCTCGACAAGGGGCGGCAGGACGTTCTCTTCGGCTCTCTCTCCTTCGGCGCCGGCCGCGCCGTTCTCCTCGTCGGCCGTCTCCCCGTTCGCGTCCCCGCCCCGGCTCTCCGGCACGGCGGCCTGGTACACCTCGAGGAATCCCGGGAACTTCGGCACCGACCCGCCGGCGCGGAACAGGTACCCCCCGGCGGGCGCCCCGGCGGGGTCGCACAGGATGTCCACCGCCGTCTGCTCGAATTCGGCGGCCGCCATCTGGGAGGCCACGAACCGTTTCCAGATGAGCTCATAGAGGCGGAGCTGGTCCCGGTTGAGGATCCCTTTCAGGGAAGCCGGGGAATGTTCGAGCGATGCGGGACGGATCGCCTCGTGGGCGTCCTGGGCGGATTTCCGGTTCCGGAAGGCGTTGGGCGTCTCCGGCAGGTACGCTTCGCCGTACTCCTTGCGGATGTGGTCCCGCACGGCGGCCATCGCCTCGTCGGCGACGCGGACCGAATCGGTGCGCATGTAGGTGATGAGGCCGACCAGGCCCGCCCCGGGGATCTCCACCCCCTCGTACAGGGACTGGGCGACCATCATCGTCCGGTACGCCTGCATCCGGAGCGCCTTCGAGGCCTCCTGCTGGAGCTTGGAGGTGGTGAAGGGCGCGGGGGCCTGCCGCCGCCGGAGCTTTTTCCGGACCTCGCGGACGACGAACGGGCCGTTCTCGACCGCCGCGCGCAGGACCGCCGTCTCCGCCGCGTCGCGCGGACGAACCTTCCGGCCTCCCGCCTCCACCAGCTTCGCCGGGAACGGCGGGGGCGCCTTCCCTTCCAGTCGCGCCGTCAGCGACCAGTACTCCTCGGGCACGAAGGCGGCGATCTCCTTTTCCCGCGAGCAGATCATCTTCACCGCGACCGACTGCACCCTTCCCGCCGACAGACCCCGCCGCACCTTCGTCCACAGCAGCGGGGAAAGGGTGTACCCGACGATCCGGTCCAGGATGCGGCGCGCCTGCTGCGCGTCGAACTTGTGTTGATCGAGGGGACGGGGATGCTCCATCCCCTCGGTGATCCCCTTTTTCGTGATCTCGTGGAACAGAACCCGCCGGATCGCGGGGGCCGCCCCTTCCGCCTTCACGGAAACGGACGCCGCCTTCTTCCCGCGGGAGGAGGTCTTCCTCTTCCCCGTCGTCCCGTTCCGCTTCTTCCCGGCGTCGGCCCGGATGGCGTCGGCGATGTGCCAGGCGATCGCTTCACCCTCCCGGTCGGGGTCGGGAGCCAGGAAGACGGTCCCCGCCGACCGCGCGGAGTTCAAGATCTCCCCGAGCACCTTTTTCCGGTCCTTGATGACGATGTACGAGGGGGTGAAGCCGTTTTCGACGTCGACGCCGAGGCGGCTTTTCGGAAGGTCCTTCACGTGCCCCATCGAGGAAAGGACCTCGAACCCCTTCCCTAATATCTTCTGTATCGTCTTCGCCTTCGCGGGCGATTCGACGACGACCAACGAGCGTGCCATCGCGCCTCCGTGCCCGACCGCGGGATCAACCCCGGGGAGCGGACAACTTCTTATAGTAGTTCCCCGGCCTTTTTTCCACCAGATTCCCCAGCTCCATTTCCATGAGGCACGGAAGGAGCTCCGCGACCGGCACGCCAAGGGCCTCCGCGATCTCCCCCGCGTGCATCTCCCCGGACAGCGCGGCAAGCACCCGTTCCGCGATCCGCCCGCCGGCCGCGGAAGCCGGACGCCCGAGGACGCCATGAACGTCCGCGGCGGAACAGACCGGGGGCGCTCCTTCGCGCAAGAGGCGGTTGCTCCCTGCCGTGTGGGCGAACCAGGGGTTCCCGGGCACGACCATCACGTCGCGCCCCTGCTCGAGCGCCAGCCGCGCCGTGATCAACGCGCCGCTGCGTTCCGGGGCCTCGGCCACGATCACCCCGCGCGACAACCCGCTCACGATCCGGTTCCGCACCGGGAACCTGTGCGGAAGAGGTGGCGATCCCGGCGGGTATTCCGAGAAGATCGCGCCCTTTTCGAGGATCTCCTCCCGCAGTTCCGCATGCTCCGGCGGGTACGCCACGTCGATGCCGCACCCGAGGACCGCCACCGTCGTTCCTCCGGCGCGGAGGGCCCCCATGTGGACGGCCGCGTCGATCCCCCGCGCCATTCCGCTGACGACCGTCCAGCCGGACGCGGCGAGCTCTCCCGACAGAACGCGCGCGAATTCCCGCCCCGGCCCGGTGGGAGCGCGGCTTCCGACCACGGCCACCGCGTCGCCGCCGGTCGATCCCTTCCCTGCGCGGTACAGAAGCAACGGCGCTCCGGGAACCTGCCGAAGCGCAACGGGGTAATCGTCCGCTCCCCAGGGGAGGATCGCGATCCCCCGCCGGAAACACGCCTCCCGCACGGCATCCGCCCGCCGGCCCGCCTCCGGCGACCCGAGCGCCGCCTTCGCTTTCCCGAGAAGGGAGACCCCTCCCGGCGGCATCCCGGGAAGGAATCCGCCTGCCCCGGACGCGCGGAGGCGCCGGAGGTGATCGACGGTGAACCCCTCGATGAGCGACAGGCGAAGGAACGTGTCGAGGAGGGAAACGACGCGATCGGTATCATCCACGGGGGAACCCCTGGCCGGTTTCCCCCGTCAAGCTTCAAATGCCGTGCCGCCTCCGACCCGCCGCGGCGGAAAAATTATTTTACCGGATTTCCCCGGCGCGCCCGTGCTCCCGCCGCGAACGATTCCTGGCTGCCGACGACGTACGCCGTGGAGAATCCCGGCGAGACCCGGACGATCACGCTCCTTGCGACCTCATAGAGGATGCCGGTCGTCGGGGCGGACTCCGCGGCGCTCGCACTGCCGGTCGGGACGAAGACGCGGAAGACATTCCCCAACGCAACGCCCGCGGACGATCCGCTGTCGAGGTAGATGAAGTCCCCCTCGGAGAATTCCTTGTTTTCGAGGCGGCCGGCGAGCACCCAGGAAGGGATTCCGTCCTCCCCCGGGACGATTCTCACGGAGGTGTACGCCGGGATCTCTTCCGAGACCAGGTCGGCCTGCGTCAGGTCCTCGAACGACTGGCGCACCTTCGCAACCACCCGTCCTTTCTCCTTCGATCCCGCCTGGATCACGCCGATGAGGTATTTCACGTATCCGGAAACCGGACGTTCTCCCGCTCCCTTGACCGGACCCCGGACCCGGTACACGCCCAGGAGCTGGCCCTCGGGGATCTCTTTGCCGAGCGAGAGGTACACCGTGTCGCCCTCGACGAATCCGACCTTCGGTTCCTGCCCTCCCACGATGTTCCCGATCCCCCTCGGCCTTTCCTTCATGAACTCCCCGGCGCGGACGAAGTCCGCCGGCTTGATGTCGAGGTACGGTACGCTCGGAGGCGGAGCGGGCGGCGCAGCGGGCGGAACCGCCGGTTTCACTTCCTCCACGGGGAGAGCAGGCTCGGCAGGCCCGGAGGCGGACTCCGCCTCCTGCGCGAGCGTGATCTCCTTCGCCCCCGGGGGGACGATCACGACCTTGACGCCCGGGTAGATGTAGTGCGGGTTGGTGAGGAAGCGGTTGCGCTCCCAGATATCCGCCCATTTCCAGGGGGAACCGAGGTATTTCGCGGAAAGATCCCAGAGGGTGTCCCCCGCGACCACCGTATGGACGATCCCCTCGGAGGATTTCGCCGCCTCGGTCTCGGCCTGCTGCGCAAGCGCCTCGACCGGGAGGAGGAGCAGCATGCCCAGCATCGCCAACGCCACCCAATTCATCGACGAACGCCTCATCGTACGCACCCCGTTTCCCCGCCCGACAGGCGTGATATACCGTGCTTATCGGTAAAACGTCCGCGCATCTTCAAGAAAATTACCTGCCGCCCCCCCCGAAGTCAAGCGTACCTTTCAGCGCTTGCTCCATCGCAGGCGCAGGAATACCTCGCGGTTCCCCTTCGGGCCGGGGACGCGGCTCTCCGCCTCGCCGAGCACTTCGTACCCGGTTTCCCGGGCGAACGCCGCGATCCCGTTCACCGCTTCCCGACGAAGGGCGTCGTCCCGGACCACGCCTCCCTTGCCGACCCGGCCCTTTCCTACCTCGAACTGCGGCTTCACGAGGGAGAGCACCTCCGCCCGGGGGGCGAGGAAGCGCGGAAGCACGGGGAGGATGTGCCGCAGGGAGATAAAGGAGACGTCGACGACCGCGAACGCCACCGGCTCGGGCAGCAGGTCCGCCGTCGCGTGGCGGAAGTTCACCCGTTCGAGGGAGACGACCCGGGGGTCGCGCAGCAGCCGGTCGTCGAGGAGGCGCTCCCCCACGTCGACCGCGTAGACCCGGGAGGCGCCGCGCCGGAGAAGGCAATCGGTGAAACCTCCGGTCGACGCCCCGACGTCCAGCGCCACCCACCCCGCCGGATCGATACCGAAGTCGTCCAGCGCGCCCGAGAGCTTCCCGCCGCCCCGTGAAGCGAACGGACGGGCGGCCGGCAGGAGCCCGATCGCGACGCCCTCCTTCACGGAAGTGCCGCATTTCGTGCAGACGACCCCTTCGATGCGGACCCTCCCCGCAAGGATCAGGCCCTGGGCCTTTCCGCGAGTCTCCGCGATCCCCCGGGAGACGAGCTCGGCATCGAGCCGCCGGCGGGCGCCGGCGGACGGAGAGGGTGAATCAGACAATCTTCTCGAGGCGGGACCGGATGCCGTCGAGGATCGAGGGGAGGAGGGACTTCCCCTCGTGGCAGATCCGCAACGCCTCGGAGACGATGTGCCCGGAGGTCAAGCCGCACTCTTCGCGCAACCGCGCGGGGGCGCCGTGTTCGACGAAACGGTCGCGGACGCCGATCCGGCGGAACCGCTGTGGATGCTCTTCGTGCTCTTCGAGGAGCTCCATCACCGCGCTGCCGAACCCCCCCGCGAGGACGTTCTCCTCGACGGTCAGGACCCGCCCGATCCGGCGGACCAACGGCAGGAGGAGGTCGGCGTCGAGAGGCTTCACGAACCGGGCGTCGACCACCGCCGCGGAAATGCCCTGCTTCCGCAGTTCCTCGGCCGCGTGCAGGCACAGCACCACCGTCGACCCGATCCCGACGAGCAGCACGTCCTTTCCTTCCGCCAGCAGCTCCCCCTTCCCCCAGGGGACCGTTTCGGGGCCGGAGGGAATCGCCGCTCCGGTCCCCAATCCCCGCGGGTAGCGGATCGCCGCGGGGCGGCCGGAGGCCACCGCGGTGCGCAGCATCCGGACCAACTCCGCCTCGTCGCGCGGCGCCATCAGCGACATTTCGGGGATCTGCCGCAGGAACGAAAGGTCGAGCAGCCCCTGGTGCGTCGCCCCGTCCGCACCCACGATCCCGCCGCGGTCGACGGCGAACACCACCGGCAGTTTCTGGATGCAGACGTCGTGGATGATCTGGTCGAAGGCGCGCTGCAGGAAGGTCGAGTAGATCGCCACGACGGGGATCTTCCCTTCGCGGGCCAGCCCGGCGGCGAAGGTCACCGCGTGGGCTTCCGCGATCCCCACGTCGAAAAACCGGTCCGGGAACGCCTCCCGGAATTTCGCAAGACCCGTCCCGGCGCACATCGCCGCGGTGATGGCGACCACCTTCGGGTTCTCCCCGGCAAGGGAGACGATCGCGTCGGAGAAGACATCCGTGTAGGACGGGGCCGACGGCTTCCCGAGCCCCTTCCCCGTCTCCGGGTCGAACTCGCCGACGCCGTGGAAGATCTCCGGGTTCGCCTCCGCGGGCGCGTACCCCTTCCCCTTGGACGTCACCACGTGCACGAGCACCGGCCCCTCGATGTTGCCGAGGTTCTGGAGGGTCCCGATGAGGGCCTCGAGGTCGTGCCCGGGGATGGGCCCGATGTAGGTGTACCCGAGCTCCTCGAAGAGGAGGCCGGGGACGATGAATCCCTTCGTCAGTTCCTCGGACTTCTTCGCGATGCGCACCAGGAACGATCCGTGCGGCATCGACTTCAGGAGCGTCTCGACCCGCTTCCGGAAGGAGGTGTAGAACTTCCCGGTCATGATGCGGTTCAGGTACGCCGAAAGGGCGCCGACGTTCTGGGAGATCGACCACTCGTTGTCGTTGAGGATGACGATGAAATTCCGCTTCTGGTGGCCCGCCTGGTTCAGCCCCTCGAGGGCGAGCCCGGAGGAGAGGGAGCCGTCCCCGATGACCGCGACGACCCGGTTCTTCCCCTTTCTCAGGTCCCGGGCGACGGCCATCCCGAGGGCCGCGGAGATCGATGTGCCGGAGTGCCCGGTGCCGAACGCGTCGCAGGGGCTCTCGGAGATGCGCGGGAAGCCCGAGATCCCTCCGAAGGTCCGAAGCGTCGGGAACGCATCCCGCCGCCCCGTGAGGATCTTGTGCGCGTACGCCTGGTGTCCGACGTCCCAGACGATCCGGTCCTCGGGACAGTCGAACACGTAGTGGAGTGCGATCGTAAGCTCCACCACGCCGAGGCTCGAGGCGAGGTGCCCCCCGGTGCGCGCGACGTTGCGGACGATCGTCCTCCGCAGCTCCGCGGCGACGCCGGGAAGCTTTTCGCGCGGGACCTTCTTCAGCTCCGCCGGCGACCGGATCACGTTGAGGTACGGGGCGTCCGGCACTTAGTGCCTCCTGTCCTGCACCATGCGGACCAGTTCCCGGAGCGGCTCGGCCTCCGGGCCGAACGTGGAAACCGCGGCGAGCGTCTCCCGTCCCAGCTCGGCCGCCCGCTCGATCGCCGCCTGCATCCCGCGGGCCACGGGGTAGGTCCACTTCCCCCGCGCCCGGTCCTTGGCGATCCCCTTCCCCATCTCCTCGAAACTTCCCGTCTCGTCGAGGATGTCGTCGGTGACCTGGAAGAGAAGCCCCAGCCGTGTGCCGTACTCCCCGAGCGCTTCGATCTGGACGGGGGAACCGCCGCCGAGGATCGCCCCGGTCCGTGCGCTGGAGGCGATGAGCGCGGCGGTCTTGCGCAGTTCGATCTCGTCGACCAGCGAAGCCGTGGAGTTCCCCGGCGCGGCGGAAAGATCCATCTGCTGGCCGCCCACCATGCCGCTTGCCCCTGCCGCGCACGCAAGGTCGGCGATCGCCCGCACCGCCTTGCCCGGGTCGGCCTGCGCCAGGGGGGATTGCGCCATCACCCGGAACGCCTCCGTCAGCAGCGCGTCCCCCGCCAGGATCGCCGTCCCCTCGCCGAACACCTTGTGGGAGGTCGGCTTCCCCCGCCGGAAGTCGTCGTCGTCCATCGCCGGCAGGTCGTCGTGGATGAGGGAGTACGTGTGGATGTACTCGACCGCGCACGCGAACGGGAGCAGCTCGCCTTCCTCTCCCCCCACCGCCAGCCCGGCGCATAGCAGCAGAACGGGCCGCACGCGCTTTCCTCCAGCCATCAGGGAGTATTCCATCGCTTCCCGGAGGGGGGACGGGATACGGGACGCGTCGGGAGCGAGGAACCCCATCAGGCTCCCCTCGATCCGCCCGCGCAAACGGGTGATCGCGCCCGCGGCCGTCACCCTTCCTTCCCGAGGATGTCGTCCTCCTCCGCGGCCTCGCGGGAGACGCCCCCCGGCTTCCGAAGGAGGAGCTCGATCTTCCGGTCGGCCTCGTCGAGGCGCTTCCGGCACGTTTCGGAGAGGCGCATCCCTTCCTCGAAGAGGCGGATCGACTCCTCGAGGGGGGCCTCGCCCGACTCGAGGCGTTCCACGACGGCCTCGAGTCCCTTCAGCGCCTCCTCGAAGGAAGGCTCCTTCCCCTTACCCGCCATCGCGCACCGCCTTCAAAACGTATGCTGAACCATTATAGTGCACCCCTCAACGGCCCGGAAGGGCAAGCAGGAGCGTGGGATCGACCCGGCCGCCCGGAACCCGCACCCCGAAATGCAGATGCGGCCCGGTCGCCCTCCCCGTGGCGCCGACCGAACCGATCCGGTCCCCGCGGGCGATTTCCCGTCCTTCCGGAACGGAGTACTCCTTCAGATGATAGTAGACGCTGAAGACCCCGCCCCCATGGTCGATCACCACCGATTTTCCGCCGAAGAACTGCTCTCCCGCGTAAGCGACCTGGCCGTCCGCGATCGCGTGTACCGGCGTCCCCTGGGGCAGGCGGATGTCCACGGCGGCATGCGGCATCCGGGGATCTCCGTTGATCACCCTCCGGGAGCCGAAGTTCGCCGGCAGGTACTTCTCCACCGGCGGAAGGAACGGGGGCCGGCGGCGCGGCGGAGTCACCCGGGAGAACCTCCGGGAAAGCTCCATCGCCTCCGCCTCGATCCGTTGCAGCGTCGCGTTGTCGAATTCCGCCATTCCCTCCGGGAGGGTCAGTTCCTGAACGGGGAATTCCCGCGGGGAGACGACCAGCCCGGTTTCCGCGAGGAACCGCACGTTCCCGTGGAAGCCTGCGGCCGACAACGGCACCGGCCCTTCCGGATCCTCGAGATCCACGCCGATCAATCCTTCGTACCGTCCGGGGGCGATCTCCCGCATCGGCCAGTCGGAACCTTTCCACCGGAGGACCAGGTTGTCGACCGCTCCGCCCGCGGTCACGAGAACGACCACGGGATCGCCCTTCCTCGGGGTGCGGCAGGACACGGAAATCGCGGGATCCCCGGAAGCCGCCCATGAAGCGAGTGGACCCGTGAGCCCGGCAAGGACCGCAAGGAAGAGGCGAAGCAGGCGTCCGGTCACGTTTTCCGCTCCGTGACGACCGCCCCGAATTCGCCGTCGGAGACCCGGATGTCGAGGGACAGGCCGGGGCGGGCTTGCGACACGGAACGCAAGGCCATCCCGGTGTCGCGGTCGAGCGCGATGGCGTACCCCCTCGTGAGCACGGCGGTCGGGTTCAGCGCGGCGAGCTTGCCTTCGAGAGTCCGGAGGTCGGACCGCAGGCGGCGGCTCCGCGCATCCGTGGCGGACCGCCAGCGGCCGAGGAGCAGCTCGAGGCCCCCGCGCCTTCCGGAAATCCATGCCGCGGGGGAGTGGATCCGCACCGAGGCGGAGAGGCGTTCGACGGTTTCCCGTCCGTCCCGGACCGCGGACCGCGCCCGTTCCGCCAGCGAGGACGACAGGGAGTCGACGGCATACCGTTTCCCCTGGAGGAGGGGCCGCGGGTCCGACAGTTTCCCCGCGGCGATCCGCCATTCCTGTCGTGCCGCCTCCCGGGCGCGGGCATCCGCCCGGCGCCCCCTCAAGGAGAGCGCCGCGACCCGGTCGTGGAGTTCGACCCGGTCGGGGACGGCCATCTGCGCGGCGGCGGTCGGGGTGGGCGCGCGGTGATCCGCCGCGAGATCGGCCAGGGTGAAGTCGGTCTCGTGCCCGACCGCGCTGATGACCGGAACGGGCGAGCGGACGATGGCCCGCACGACCTCCTCCTCGTTGAACGCCCACAGGTCCTCGATGGAGCCGCCGCCCCGCCCCACGATGACGACGTCCGCGTCGCCGGAGGCGTACAGCGCATCGAGGGCCGCCGCGATCTCCGCGGCCGCCCCCTCCCCCTGGACCAGGGACGGGGCGAGGACGATCGCCACGCCGGGGCAGCGGGAGCGCGCCACCCGCACCATGTCGCGCAGGGCGGCGCCGTGGAGGGAGGTCACGATCCCGATCCGCCGGGGGTAGGGCGGAAGCGGACGCTTGCGCGCCGCATCGAACAGTCCCTCCTCCGCGAGGCGGCGCTTCCGGCGCTCGAGCTCCACGAGGAGGCTCCCCACGCCGCGCACCTCGGCGGACCGCGCGTAAATCTGGTACTCCCCCTTCTTCTCGAACACGCCGAGGGAACCGGTGACGATCACGGTCTGCCCGTCCCGGATCTCCCCGTGGATGTTCCGCTCGTTCCCGCGGAACAGGACGACGCGGATCTGCGCGCCGTCGTCCTTCAGGGAGAAGTACCGGTGGCCGGACGCCTCGTACCGCTTGTAGTTCGACACCTCTCCTTCCACCCGCACGGTCCGGAAGGACGACTCGAGGAGGCGCTTGATCCTCCCGGTGAGCTCGGTGACCGAGAGAACGTCCCCCGCGGGGGACCCGCCGAACAGGTCAGGCTCCACTCATGCTCCTCTCACACGCATTACCTTTCAGCGGGACACTCTTGGTTCAAGCCGGGGAGGATGGGATAGAGTGTCCTGCGCCACCAGCAGCTCTTCGACGGTGACGGCGCGGATCCCTTCCTTGCGCAGCTCCGGGAGCAGCTCGTTCAGGATCCGCCGCGTCTCCCGGCGGGCGTGGCACATGAGAACCGCGCTGCCCCGCTCCTTCGCCAAGGCGATCGCGGCGTCCCACCGGCGCCGCATCTCCTCGGGTCGCCCGTCGTCGTCCAGGAAGACGTCGCGGCGAGTCGCGGGCACCCCCGCCTCCCCCGCCGCCCGGAGCCCCACGGTGCCGGACGACGTCACGCTGTCGACGAAGAAGAATCCCTTCCCTTTGAGCGCCTGCGCGAAGGCGGCCATCGCCGCCGGGTCGGAAGTGAACGCGGACCCCATGTGGTTGCTCGCGCCGTTGGCCTGGGGAATGTCGGCAGCCATCCGCGCGAACCGCTCCGCGATCTCCGCCGTCGTCATCCCGCGGCGAAGGAGGAACGACTCGGTGCGGTCGGTGGCGGGCCCTTCCGGCTCCATCGGGACATGGAGGATCACGCCGAACCCGCGGGTGCGGGCGGACGCCGCGAACGATTTCGAGGAGGGACCGTACGGGAGGACGGAGACGGTGATCCGCTCGGGGAAGTCGAGCCATTCGGCGTCTTTCACCGGCTCGTAGCCGAGATCGTCCACGACGATGGCGATCCGCGGGGAAGGAGGCGCCTTCGGCGTCCCCGCCGGAACGTTGTCCCCCGGCCCGGGGGACGATGGGGTCCCTGCCGGCGGAACCGGGGAATTTTCCCCCCGCGGTCGTTCCGTATCGGGCGTTCGAAGCAGCGCGACGCCCACCAGCAGCAGGCCGCCGAGGAACGCCCCGGCGATCAGCGCCCCCCACCCCCACCGCTTCCTTCCGCTATCCGTTCCCCCGGCGGCGGTCCGCGGCATAAATGCGCCCGGTCAGGACGCCTTCTGCCGGTCGATGAACCGGGACTTGAAGATCTCCCACCCCTTCAGCAGTTCGACCGCACGGTCGAGCTGTGGGTCCTTCGCCTCCGCCGGACGGACTTCCGGCTCCCGGGGGGTTTCCTTCTTTCCGCCGTTCCGGTCGTCCTTCTTCCCTTCCTTCGGAGCGGCGACCGGCTCGGGCGGCTCCTCTCCATCTCCCTTCAGGTGCCGCTCGATGTCCTTCTCGCGGAGCATCCCCGTGTGGCCTTCGGGCGTCTCCCTGCCGTTCGAGACGACGATGTCGGGCTCGATCCCCTTCGCCTGGATCGACCGCCCGTTGGGGGTGTAGTATCTTGCCGTCGTCAGGCGGAGCGCCGACCCGTCGTCCAGCGGAAGAATCGTCTGGACGGAGGCCTTGCCGAAGGTGCGCTGGCCGATGATGATCGCGCGGCCGTGATCCTGGAGCGCGCCGGCAACGATCTCGGAGGCGGAGGCGGACCCCGCGTTCACCAGCACCACGATCGGGAAGCCGGCGTACGTCCCCTCCTTGTGGGCGGCGTACTTCGTCTTCTGGGCCTCGACCCGGCCGTCGGTGTAGACGATGAGCCCCGAGTCGACGAACTCGTCCGCGATCCGGACCGCCTGGTCGAGCAGACCGCCCGGGTTGTTCCGCAGGTCGAGGATGAGACCTTTCATCCCCTCCTTCTCCTTCAGGAACCCCTGCAGGGCGCGGTCGACCTCCTGGTGGGAGTCTTGCTGGAATTGCGCAAGGCGGATATAGCCGATCCCGTCCCCCATCGACTTCGACCTCACGCTCTTGACCTTGATGATGTCGCGCGTGAGGGTGAAGACCTTCGGCTCGGGGAGCGATTCCCGGCTGATCGTGATCGTCACCTTGGTCCCCGGTTCCCCGCGGAGCCGCTTCACCGCATCCATCACGTTCATGTTCTTGGTCGACTCGTTCTCGATCCGGATGATCTTGTCCCCGGCCAGGATGCCCGCCCGCGCGGCGGGGGTGTCCTCGATGGGGGCGATCACCGTGAGAAACCCGTCCTTCGTCCCGATCTCGATCCCGAGGCCGCCGAACGCCCCCTTCGTCTCCACCTCCACCTGCTTCAGCATGTCCGGCGTAAGGTAGGAGCTGTGGGGGTCGAGGGTCTGTACCATCCCGGTGACGGCCCCCTTGACGAGGTTGTCCACGTTGACTTCCTCGACGTAGCTGCTCTGGATGATCGAGAGGACGTCGCCGAAGAGCTTCAGCTTGCTGTAGGCGACGTTCGCTTGCGCCGCGTGCCGGGAAGTGGTGAGGTCTCCAAGGACGAAACCCCCGACGAACACCGCGACGATCAAGACGGTTCCCAGCCACTTCCTCCCCGCCGTCTTCCGGGGTACGTCTCCTGTCGGCATCATGTTGTAATCGGCTCCTTAGCGGTCGAGTGACATGGCGGACGCCGGATCGACGGCCGTGCCGCCCGCCCGCAGTTCCAAGTATAGCACCGATTTCCCGGACGGGGATTCCGGCAGCCGCCCCACCACGGTCCCCTTCCTCACGGTCTCGCCCTGCTTCACGAGGAATGTCTCCATCCGGCCGTACACGGAGAAGAGGCCGCCGCCGTGCTGCACGATCAGGACGTTCCCGAACCCGGAGACGGCCCCGGCGAAAGCGACTTCGCCGTTCCCCACGGACTTCACGGACGCCCCGGATGGAGCCTCGATCTCCACCCCGCGGTTCTCGATCGTCACGTCGAAGGTCGGATCGTGCTGCCGGCCGAAGCGGGACACGACCTTCCCCGGGAGCGGGGCCGAAAGCCCTCCCGAAAGGGACGCGAACCGTCGCGGCGCCTCCTCGGCCTTGCGGGCCGCGTCGTCCTGCGCCCCCTTTCGCGCGCGCCGCTCCCGTTCCTTCACCTGACGCTCCACCCGGGAGACGACGGCCTCCATGCGGGCGATCTTGGCCCGGAGGGACTTCAGCTCCTTCTGCTTCCGCTTCTTCTCCCGCTCGATGCCGGCAAGCCTGCTGCGCTCCTCCATCTGCCGGGACAGGAGCGTCTCGCCCACCTTTTTTTCCTGCGTCCTCTTCCTCTCGGTGACGGCGACCTGCCGCTCGATCCCGGAGAGCTCCTCCTCCTTCCGCTCCCTGGCGCGAGTGATCCGGGCCACGCCTTCGGCATCCGCGGCAAGGCGCAGGCGCATGAAATACCGTTCCCGTTCCCGTGCGGAGGGATCCCACGGGTTCCCCGCATCGACCCTTTGGCCAGTGAACGCGACGACCTCCGCGCTCAGGAGGCCGGTCCGCGCCTGCCCGCGCGCCTCCTCGAGTTCCCGCACCGCCTTTTCCGTTCGATCCAGCCGCTCGTTCAAGGCCGAGACCTTCCGGTCGATGCGGGAGAGCAGGCTTCTCTGGCGTTTCAGCCGCGCCCGCAGTTCTCCGACGCGTCCCTTCGAGAGCTTCTCCTTCCGGAGCGCCTCGGTCAGCTCGGAGGCCGTCTTCTTCGCTCTCTCCTTCATTTCGAGGAGGCGTCCCCGTTCCCGGCGCAGCTCCGCCGCGACGTCCCGGGCCGCCGGCGCGGAAGCCCGGAAGAGGAACCCGAGCGACAGCGCCGCGACGAGGAAGATCGAGAGGAGCCGCGTCCCCCGCGTCATTTCCGGCCGGAGAGGGCCGCCCTCCCCCCGAGGAGGGACGACACCGCGGAAAGCAGCGCGGCGAAACAGGAGAAGACGGCCGCAGCCGCAACCGTCCGTGGAAGAAGAAGGTCGGACGGGGGTCCGATCACCCGTTCAAGGGACGGGAACTCCCGAAGGAGGAGGAACAACGCCCCGCCGCCGGCCGCCGCTCCGGCGGCGGCGGAGAGAAATCCCGAGACGGCCGCCCCCGCGGCGCGGGACGCCGCCAGCCGGCCCGCGGGAACGCCGCGTTCCGCGAGGAACGCGAAGTCCCCCGCCAGGGCGACCGCGCGACCCCGTTCCTGGAGCCGGCAGAAGAGGAAAAACCCGGCGACGAACGCCCCGAAGATCCCCCGGCAAAACCACGACGCGTACCGGCCGGCGTGAAGGAGGCGTGGAAGCCACTCCTCTCCCGCCAGCACCTGGTCGACGCGGGAGACGGACCGCATGGCGGAGACGACGAGATTGACGTCGGCCCCGGTCAGCCGGTCGTGGCGGAACCGGACCTCGATGTACCCGGGCAGAGGATTCCCGCCTGCGGCGCGCAACGGCTCGAGCCCCGGGTACGCCAGCAGGAACTCCTTCCACGCCGTCTCCGGATCCCGGTATGCGGCGGAACGCACCGGTGGAAGTTCGGCGGCCTTTCGCGCCAACCCTTCCGCTTCGGCGGCGGGGACGTCCGCCCGCAGCACCGCCGTGACGGCGAACCGGTCGGCGAGGAAGCGGCTTGTCCCTCCCGACAGGAGAAGGGAAAGAAACGCCGCGCCGAGGAGACAGAAAAACAGGAACCGCCCGATCGTCTCCCGGACGAGGGCGCCCCGCGAAAGACGCCAGTCGATCCACCACAGGGAAGGCCGCTCGCTCAACCGGATCCTCCTTCAGTGCTTCAGTTCATAAATACGGTTAGCACCGGGAACGGGAACCGGAAGGCGGTAGACCCGGAAAGGGCCCACGTCCGCCCCGTCTCCCGCGGCCAGGGCCCACCGCTCGGGGATCGTGCGCTCCGCGAGAATGACCGTGTTCCCTTCGCGGGCCAGGGCGCGGAACAGCCCCCAGAGCATCTCCCGGCAAGGGATCCCCGCCGCGGAGACCACGCCGTCGCAGAAAAGGACCTTCGGCCCCCGCAGCAGCTCCGCGGCCAGGGACGCACGTACACGTTCCGAGATCGACATCTCCGCGATCCGCAACGAACGCGCGCCCTGCAGGCCGACCATCGAGAGGAGCCGGTCCGAACGTTCCACCCGCTCGCTTTCCCGCATGCCGCCCCGCGCGAGCGCGGAGCGCCGAAACAGGTCCTCCACCGTCAGACGCGCGTCGGCGATCGATTGTTCCGGCACGTGGCCGCAGGAGGCGCGCCAGGCGCGGGCCAGGGCGGCGTTTCCACGGAACAGGGACTCCCCGGAGACGACGACGTCCCCGGCGTCCGGCCGGCGCTCCCCGCGAAGGATCGCGAGGAGCAGCGTCTTCCCCGAGGATGGGGGGCCGACGACGACCCACGCCGCCGCATCCCCGAACGCGAAGTCGAGGCCGTCCCAGAGGGTCGCCCCCCTGGAGAAGACGCCGAGCCGGAACGCCTCGATCATCGCTCCCCGGGGTCCCCTTCGGGCGGCACGATGTCGCCGGACATCAGCCGCCGGATCTCCTCCAGGTGCTGCGCCTTCATCCGGTCCTTGAGGTCGGCCTGCCAATTCGGCCGGTCGAGCAGGTCCGTGTACGAGGTGCGGACGCTGTCCAGGATCGCCCCTCCCTGGAACGCATGGGTGATGATCTGCGGGTTATCCTTCCCGCCGTCCTCGGTCTGGACGTGGTAGACCTTTCCCCGGAACCGTATGTTATGGTTGAATCCCGAGAGCATCCTCATCTGCGGTCCGCCCTTCGTCACGTCGCCTCTCCCTTCCCGATCCGCGCCGCGCCGGGGCCCGCTACAGGGCCACGCGGTGCACGTCGGACACCCCTTGGCCGTAAAATCCCTTCCCCACCCGCGCGAACCTCTCCGGGTCGTCCGTCACGAGGAACTCGACCTCCCCGGCCCCCCCGGACCGGCGGGCCTCCGTCTCGGACAACAGGATGTCGACGACCCGCGCGGCCTCCTCGGCGGAGTCGATGAGGACGGTGCCCGTCCCGAGGTACTCCCGGATCGATCCCTTGAGGACCGGGTAATGCGTGCAACCGAGGATCAGCGCCTCGGGCGGCTCCTCCCGGAACGGCGCGAGGTATTCCGCGATCACCGCCCGCGTGATCGCGTTGTCGGTCCACCCCTCTTCCGCCAGCGATACGAGCAGCGGGCACGGGATCGACCGGACATTCGCGGAGGGAACGGCCGACCGCAGCGCCTCTTCGTACGCCCCGGAGCGGACCGTCCCAAGCGTTCCGATGACGCCGATCGTCCGCTTCCCCGGCAAGGCGGCGGCGCGCCGCACGCACGGGTCCACCATCCCCACCACCGGGATCTTGTAGATCTTCCGAAGGACCGGAAGGGCGAGAGAGGAGGCGGTGTTGCACGCCACGACGAGGAGCTTGATGTTGCGGTGAAGGATCAGGTGGTTCGCGATCTCGATCGCATACCGGGTGACGGTCTCCGCGGACTTTCCCCCGTAGGGGACGCGCGCCGTGTCGCCGAGGTACACGAACCGTTCCGACGGCAGCACGGCCGCCAGTTCGCGCAGGACCGTCAACCCTCCCACGCCGGAATCGAACACTCCCACCGGGTTTTCCAAGTCTGCCCCTAATACTTTGATTTTTTTAAGTTAAAACGCTATCGTACCATTGTCAACCGAGCGTCGTCCGAAAGGGGGCCCCCGTGGAGCAGGTTCTCGAATTTCTCACCAGCAAGAGCATCGCGGAAATGGCCGCCGATCCCCGCGTACTGTTCGCCACCGCCGTCCTCTTCGTCCTCGCGGTCCTTTTCCGCTGGAAATACGTTCTCCTCTTCCTTTTCGCGGTCGGGGCGACGATCATCGTCCTCCGGTACGCGGGCGGAGGAGTTTCCGACGATACGATCATCGACCGGAACATGGCGCTCTTCATCGGCGGGACGCTGGTGATCGCCGTTGTCCTCATCTACTTCCTCCTCATCCGCGGGGACTGACGCCACGCGCCGCGTCGGCTTCACCACCACCATTCCCGTCGAGATCCTCTTCGCCGCGGGCTGCGTCCCCGTCGACCTGAACAACGTTTTCATCGGGTCTTCGTTCCCCGCGGATCATATCCGGCGCGCCGAGACCGACGGGTTCCCCCGGAACAGCTGCGGCTGGATCAAGGGGATCTACGGCGTCGTGCGGCAAAGCGATTTCCGCGAGATCGTCGCCGTCACGCAGGGCGATTGCAGCTTCACCCAGGCGCTGATGGAGGTGCTGCGGCACCGCGGGGTGTCCGTCTTCCCCTTCGCCTTCCCGTTCGACCGCGACCCCGACTTCCTCTCCCGGGAACTGGGGAAGATGGCCGCGCGATTCGGGACGACCGTCGCCGAGGGGGAACGGTGGAAGGAGCGCCTCGACGCCGTCCGCCGCCTCGCCCACGAGATCGACCGCCTGACGTGGGAAGAGGGGAAGGTCACCGGGGAGGAGAATCACCGGTGGCTGGTCGCCTGCTCCGACTTCGAAGGCGACCCCGACGGCTATGCGCAGCGGGCCGGCGCATTCCTCGCGGAGGCGTCGGCGAGGCCCCCCCGGAACGACCTCCTCCCGATCGCCTTCGTCGGCGTGCCGCCCATCGTCTCCGGCCTGCACGTCTGCTTCGAGGAGGCGGGCGCCCGGTTCGTCCTGAACGAGGTGCAGCGGCAGTTCGCCATGCCGGGGGCCACGGGCTCCCTCGTCGAGCAGTACCTCGCCTACACCTACCCGTACTCCTTCTTCGAGCGGCTGGCGGACATCAAGGCGGAGGCGGCGCGGCGGGAGGTGCGGGGGATCGTCCATTACGTCCAGTCGTTCTGCTTCCGGCAGATCGAGGACATCCTCCTGCGGGAAGAGGTCGGGGTGCCGGTCCTCACGCTGGAGGGCGACGCGCCCGGTCCGGTGGACGGCCGCACGAGGATCCGGGTCCAGGCGTTCGTGGAGATGCTCCAGGGGCGCTAATCCCGGAGGACCTGAGGCTTACCACGACCCGGTCTTTAAATATTCGTGCATCGCCGCGGCGGCCTTGCGGCCGGCGCCCATCGCCAGGATGACGGTGGCCGCGCCGATGACGATGTCCCCTCCGGCGAAGACCCCCTTCTTGCTCGTCTTCCCCGTCTCCTGGTCCGCGAGGATGTTCCCCCACTTGTTCGTGTCGAGCCCCGGCGTCGTGGAGGGGACCAACGGATTGGCGCCGTTCCCGATGGAGACGATGACCGTGTCCACCGGGAGCTTGTACTCCGAGCCCTTCATCGGAACCGGGCGCCGTCGTCCCGAGGCGTCGGGTTCCCCCAGTTCCATCTTCTGGCACTCCACCGCGGAAACCCGCGATTCGTCGTCGCCGTGATAGGCGACCGGGTTCGTGAGGAGGTGGAACTCGATCCCCTCCTCTTCCGCGTGGTGGATCTCCTCGACCCGGGCGGGCATCTCCTTCTTCGAGCGGCGGTAGACGAGGTACACGTTCTCCGCCCCCATCCGCTTCGCCGTGCGCGCCGCGTCCATCGCCACGTTCCCGCCGCCGACGACCGCGACGTTCGTCGCCTTGTTCAGAGGAGTGTCGGATTCGGGGAACCGGTACGCCTTCATCAGGTTCGCCCGGGTGAGGTACTCGTTCGCCGAGTAGACCCCGATGAGGTTCTCCCCCGGGATGTTCATGAAGTACGGAAGTCCTGCGCCCGTGCCGACGAAGACGGCGTCGAACCCCTCCTCGTCGAGCAGTTCGTCGATGGTGATCGACTTTCCGATGACCGAGTTGCATTCCAGCTTCGCACCCAGCTGCCGGATATAGTCCACCTCGGCCTGCACGATCTCCTTGGGGAGGCGGAACTCGGGGATGCCGTACATGAGCACCCCGCCCGGCTTGTGCAGCGCCTCGAAGATCGTCACGTCGTGCCCGATCTGGACGAGGTCACCCGCCACGGTCAGCCCCGCGGGGCCCGCTCCGACCACCGCGACGCGCTTGCCCGTCGGCGCCCCGACCCCGGGGATCTCGACGTTCCCGGTGACGCGCTCGAAGTCGGCGACGAACCGTTCGAGGCGCCCGATGGCCACCGGCTCCCCCTTCTTCCCGAGGACGCACGGCATTTCGCACTGTTCCTCCTGGGGGCAGACGCGGCCGCACACCGCCGGGAGCGCATTGGTCTCCTTGATTTTCCTCGCCGCCTCGATGAACTTCCCCTTGGCCACAAGGTCGATGAACTCGGGGATCTGGACGCTGACGGGGCACCCCTTCACGCATTGCGGGTTCTTGCACTGGATGCAGCGGGTCGCCTCAAGGATGGCGAGGTCCGGGGTCAGCCCGAACGGGACTTCCCGGAAGTTCCCGATCCGCACCTGCGGCGGCTGCTCCGGCATCGGCTGCCGGGGAATGCTGAACGGTTTCGGGCGTGGCTTGGCGGGGATGACGTCGGCCATCAGTTCCCACCTCCCGCGGGGACGGCGGCGCCGCCCATGCACTTGCCGTCCTTGTGCTCGATCCGCTCCATCGCCTCCTTCTCTTCCTTGAGGTACGCGCGGTTGCGCATCACCAACTCCTTGAAATCGACCTGGTGGCCGTCGAACTCGGGACCGTCGACGCAGACGAACTTCGTCGTCCCGCCCACCGTAACCCGGCACGCGCCGCACATCCCGGTGGCGTCCACCATGATCGGATTGAGGCTCACCACGGTCTTGATCCCGTGGGGGCGGGTCACCTCGGCGACGGCGCGCATCATCGGCACGGGGCCGATGGCGATGCACAGGCCGATCTTCTCGCCCCGGTCGATCAATTCCTGCAGGGCGGTCGTCACGAACCCCTTCTTCGCGTACGACCCGTCGTCGGTGGTCACCACGATCTCGTCGGAGATCGCCCGCATCTCGTCCTCGAGGATCAGGAGGTCCTTCGTCCGCGCGCCGACGATCGAGAGCAGCCGGTTCCCCGCCTGCTTGATCGAGGTCGCGATCGGGAGAAGCGGCGCCGTCCCGATGCCGCCGCCGATGCCGACGACGGTGCCGAACTTCTCTATGTGGGTGGCCAGCCCGAGGGGGCCGACGACATCGAGGTAGGCGTCGCCCGGCTTCATCCGGGCGTATTCGGTGGTCGACTTTCCGACCGCCTGGAAGATGATCGTCACGGAACCCTCCGCGGTGTCGGAGGAGACGATCGTCAGCGGGATCCGCTCGCCGTCGTCGGTCCGGCGCAGCACGAGGAACTGGCCGGCCTTCCGCTTCTTCGCCACCCTGGGCGCCCGGATCCGTTGCAGGTAGACGTTCTTCGCGATCTCTTTGGACTCGAGGACTGGGAACACGGAGTCTCCTCCACGTCCACCGGGAGAAACGGCGGACCGATGGGTGTGCGACAGGGTGATGGGCGGTTCGTGGTCGACGCTGAAACGGTGAGAGTCTACCCCTTCATCCTTCGGGAATCAAGGAGAAATAGCGGCACGCACATCCCGCCAGAGCCGGTCGATCCCCGCCTTCGTTCGCGCGGAGGTGAGGAGCACCGTCCCCCCCCCGGCAAGCCACGTCTCCCCGCCGAAACAGGCGGCGGCGGCCGCCCTCTCCCGCGGGGAGAGCTTGTCCTCCTTCGTCCCCACCCAGCGGTACGGCACCGACCGCGCCGCCAGGAATTCCGCCAAGTGGCGCTCCTCCTCTTCGGGGCCTCGCCGCAGGTCCACCAGCACGTAGACACGACGCAGGAACCGGCACCGGTCGAGGTACCCCTCCACCAGGGCTTTCCACGCCTCCCTCTCGGACCGGGAGACTTTCGCGAAGCCGTACCCGGGCAGGTCCGCGAAGGCGAATTTGCCTTCCACCTCGAAGAGGGCGATGCCGCGGGTCCGGCCGGGGGTGTTGCTTACGCGGGCGAGGCGGGAATGGCCGGTCAGGGCGTTCAGAAGGGACGACTTGCCGACGTTCGAGCGGCCGGCGAACGCCACCTGCGGAAGGCGTACGGCGGGCCAGGCGTCCCCGACGGGGTCGAACAGCAGGAACCGCGGGGACTTCGGCACGGCCCCTCCTCAGGCTTCCTCGATGCCGGCGTAAAAGTCGTCGAACGACTGCCCCGAATCGCGGGGATATTCCGCGACGGTCGTCTTGACGAGCAGTTTCTCCGCGACGAGGCGCTGACCGCCGTAGAAGGAGAAGGCTGCAAGATCCTTCTCGAACTGCGCCATCAGGTATTGCGCCTGCTCGCGATTCTTCCCCGGGAACAGGACGAGAAACGCGGCACCGTAGCAGCGGCCGGGTACGGCCCCCATCACCTCAAGCGATTTGAGGAGCTCGGCCGTCTTCCGGAGGACGAAATCCCCCCGCTGGTACCCGTTCCGCTCGTTGTATTCCTTGAAGTTGGTGATGTAGATCCGCCCGACCGACAGCGGGAACTTTTCCAGGATGGCTGCGCCGATCCGTTCCTCCGCGATCCCCTTGATGCGCCGAAGGTGAAACAGCCCGGTCAGGGGGTCGCGATACTCCATGTCCTGCGCAGCCTTCCGGATCGACTGGAAGTGGATCGTGTTCTCGATCAGGGCCGCCATCTTGTACGAGAAGTTCTCGATCGCCTCGACGTCTTCCCGCGTCAGCGGCCGCCGGCTCATCTTGTTGTCGACGCCGAGGACCCCGATCACCTTGTCCTTCGTGATCAGGGGAAAGATGGCGTACGTCCTGGAGCGCAGGGAGCGGATCCGGTCGTACGGCGGCTGGATCCGGTTCTCCTCGGGGACGGGCTCCTTCCCGTCGCTCGTGATCGTCCGCCGTTCGAGGAACGCCCGGTAGAGTCCCCCGCCCTGCGGCCCGAGCGGTACGTGGATCTTCTCTTCGGGCTCGAAGACGTTCCCCACCGCCGCGCGGCACCGCAGCATCTTCCCCGTCTCGTCGGGCATGAACAGCAGGATCCGGTCCACCTCGTAATGCTCCTGCGCCACGCCCAGCACGAGGGGCAGGTGGGACTCGAGAAAGCCGGAGTATTGCATCGCGATGGAGAGGTCGTACAGCCGCGTCAGGCTGTTCCCCGCTTTCTCGAGCCGCTTGCGGGAGGCCTCGAGCTCCCGGTTCATCAGCTCCAGGCGCCGGTTGCTCTCCTCCTGCTCCCGGTAATAGGGATGGATGATGACGCGAACCGCGAACCAGGTGAACCCGAACACGAGGAACGCGATGACGACGCACGTCGTTACGATGACGCGGGAGATCCGGTCCAGCTCGCTGTACGCCGTGCTCGTCGGCTGGTCGACCGCAACGAACCACCCCCGATCCTTCAGCACCTTGAACGCGATGAGCTCCGTCTCTCCCCGGAAGTTGTAGCTCCCGAACCCGGCGGAATATTTGTCCATCAGCTCGAGGAGCTTCGCCTTGTGGACGATGTTCTTCTCCCCCAGCTGCCGGATCGGCTGCTCCCCGACGTTCAGGTTGACGATGTAGTCCCCGATGAACTGCCGCGCCTCGGCGGCGTCCCGGAAGCGGGGGTCGATGTGCGCGATGAGGAATCCGTTCCGGTCCATCACCCAGGCCGCCCCGGACTTGCGGACCTTCATGCGCGTGAGACGGTCCACCAGCTCCCGGTTCGCAGCCTCCCCGGTTCCGCGGACGGAGTCGACGTCCGCGGCCAGTTCCTTGACGGTGGCCTGCGCGTCGACCTTGATGGCGTCCTCGCTGACCTTGTAGACGACGACGCCGCCCAGCCCGATGGAGGCGAGGGCGAGCACCATCGCCGCCATCACCAGTTTGAAGCCGAGCGTCGCGTAGATCTTGGTCACGGTTCCATTACCTCCGGGGGGGGCGCGGCCCGAGTCATGACCGGATGCGAGCGATGCCTCCGAGGAAGGAAACGCGCGCGAGGGAGGCCGCCCGGAAAGCGCAAATCGTCCAGCTCGTTACTTCTTCAACAAGGACCGGACCGCCTTTTCCAGGTCCTCCTCCTTGACCCTGCCGACCTTCGCCAGCGAGATCTTGCCGCCCTTTTCCACGAGGAAGATCGTGGGCGTTCCCCCCACGCCGAACGAATCGGTGACCTTGAACGTCTCTTTCTCGTCCAGTTCGTCGATCAGGACCCGGAACGTGTACCCTTCCTGCTTGACGAAACCGACGATGGAGTCTTTCAGCGGCTCTCCGTCGAGCGCGATCGCCAGGACCGTCAGGGCGTCCCGGTGCTTTTCATGCAGCCTCTGCACGATCGGCATCTCGATCCGGCACGGTTCGCAGAAGATCGACCAGAAGACGAGGAGGGAGGGAGCCTTCCCCTTCTCCTCCCCGAAGTCGAAGAGCTTCCCGTCGGTGTCCTTGATCGCGAAATCGGGCGCTGCGACGCCCGCCTCCAGCATCCTGATCTCCTCGATCATCGGTACCCCGCCGGAAAGGGGGGGCATCGTCTTCTCATCAGCGAACGCCCCGCCCGCGAGAAGGAGCTGTGCGGCGGCCAGAACCACACGGACCCCCGACGTGGAGAGGAATCGCAGGATCACCTTGTCCTCCTGATTATCCGAATGAGGCGGTTCTCCGTGTCCGCAATATACACCGTCACCAGGTTCCCGTCGATGTCGTACTTCCGCACCCTGCGCTCGAGGGAGTCCCGCCGGCCGTTCGACGACCCTACACCCTCGGAAGGGCGCCTTCATTGATCGTGATCTTCGCCTTTTTCTTAAGCGATTCCACGTACTCATCGAGCGCATTGCGCCGCTTCGAGTTCTCCAGGAACCCCCGGAGCTGTTCCTTGATCTGCGCCAGGGGGATCTTCTTCCCGTCCCGGACGAACATCTGCCCGTGTTCGGCGTAGGCCGCCTCGATCTCCTTGTCCGTCACGGACAGGTCCTTGACGACCACCTTCTCCGCGATCAGGTTGATGAGGACCGCCCGCTCCACCTCGGCCCGGACCGACTTCATCCACTCGGTTCCGTCCAGCCCCTGCTTCTTCGCATAGGAGAACAGCGCCTGCCCCATCGCCTCCCGGTCGACCACCCGTTGGATCGCCACCGGGTTCTTCGCCAAATCCTCCGCGCCGTGCGGTCCGGGAACCGCCGACTCGAGGACCTTGCGGACCTCCCCGTAGGTGATCTTCTCGCCGCCGACCGTGGCGAGTGCGGCGGCGTCCCCCACCTTCTCGCCCTTCCCGATCCGCTGGATCGCTTCCATGTCCATCGTCGCGGGGAAGTCCTTCCTCGCCGCCGCCACCAGATCTTCCTCCACCTTGCGGACCTCCCGTTCGGCGACCGCCTGCCCCGCCCTCGTCGCCGCGTCGGACTCGGACAGGTTGTTGTCCGCGCTGCGCATCTTTTTTGCCTCGCCCTTCAGATCGGAATCCTTGATCTTGACCCGGGAGGCGATCTCTTTCCGGAGGAGCGCGTTGATCCAGACTCCCTTTTCGTTCCCCGAAACGGCGGTGCGGAACGCATCCGTGTTGTCCAGCCCCTTCCCGCGGGCGTCCTGGGCGAGGAGCCGGCCCGCAACGAGGCGGTCGAGCCCTTCCTTCTTCTTCTCCACGGGGACGCCCGCCAATGGAACCACTCCCCCGCGGAACCCGAGAAACTCCCGCAACTCGACGATCTTCACGTCCTCGCCGTTCACCGTCGCCGCCGTCTCGTTCTTCGCGTCCTTCGTGGAGCATCCGCCGCCGAATGCGACGGCAATCGCCACGATCGCCGCCGTCACGCCGTTCCGATAATTCCTCACGTGCACTTCTCCTCTCGTCGTCAAATGAAAACCCCCGGAGATTATATTTGAATGCGAGACGGATCGCATATCCCTCGTTGGTCACCCCGGAGAACGTCTTCTCGAAGGTGTCGGCGAGGGAGGAGACCTGTCCCCCGCCGCACCCTTCGCGGGAAACGGTCGTCAGGATTCGGAGGAAGCGATCTTCGGGGGAGCGGACGGGCGCTCCTCGGGGCAGGCGGGGTCCGGCGCGTCGAGAAAGCCGGAGGCGAGGAACGCCATCCCGCGGCACCCGCCGAGGCAGCCTCGATGCTCGGCGCACCCGTCGCACGCCCACGGCGTGGAGCGGACCGTGTCGGCCACCCGCCCCCGCAGCGGGGAGTTCCACACCTCCTCGAGCGTCCTCTCCTCGATGCTTCCGAGCCGGATCGGGAGGGAGTCGCACGGGTAGAGGTTCCCCTCCCAGTCCACGTAGGCGAGCGCCGTCCCCGCCTGGCACCCCGAGAACTCGACGCGGTCGCCCGTGGCGCCGGGAAAGGTCCGCATGAGGGCCTTCCATAAAAAGAAATCGTGGACGACGAGCCGTTTCCCTGGAAGCGACAACCCGAGGGAAGCGACGGCTTCCGCGGCGGCGCGGAGCCGATCGATTCCGGGGACGGGAACGTGACCCCTCGCGGCGACCGCCCGCACCGCGTTCACGTTCGGCAGGTGCAGCTCGGCGAGGTCGCTTTCGGCGAACTCGGCCACGATCTCCGGCAGTTCCTCCGCGGTCTCTTCGTCGGGGATGAAGGAGATCGCGGCCGCACCTTCCGGCAGGCGCGGCACGAACCCGGCCGTCGCGCCGACGTCCCAGATATAGTCGACCGGGTATCCCCGGCGCGCCATGCCGGTCGCCTGCGGCAGGAGGGGAAGGTGCACCGACACGTGGGGGCCGGCCTTCTGCAGCTCCGCGAGGATCCCCGACAGTTCCGAAAACCCCCGCTTCCCCGATATGTGGAGTTCCACGAAGAGGGGCGACGCCTCGGCGATCCGGCGCGCGATCCGTTTCACGCGGCCGGACCGCTCCCGGAAGTCGACGTCCCATCGGATCCGCACAGGCACCGAAAAATCCATGAGTCCCTCCCGCCGCGAAGTCCACCCATTGTACCCGGAACGATTCCGGAAGGAGCGAGGCAGCGTAACTTTTCGGAGAGGTAGGGGATCACGCCTTCCGGCTCCCTTTCCACGGCGGGGCCGGATCCCGCCCCGCGCTTTCGTTCAAGGTCACCCACCCCTGCTCCGCGATCCCCGTAAGGAATTCGAGAACCGCCTCCTCCGTTTCCCCCTCCTCCCAGCCGAACAGCTCCCCAACCTCTCCGGAGATCTTCTTCAACGTGCTGATCCCGTTGATCCGGGTCCAGATCTCCGCGCCCACGAGGTTCAATTGGTGGATCCCGCCCTTGACCATCAAGGTCAGCACGCCGAGGTCTTCGAACTCCTCCTCCTTGCGCGCCTTGTCCCACGCCATCGCGTGGAGCCCCTTCTCGAGCCGCCAGACGACGTCGGGGTTGCGCTTCGGAACGATCATCCCAACCTCCCTGCTTCATGACTTTCCACCATGGTGAATACGCATTATTATGCATGAACGGGACATGGCAACCCCATGCAGTTCGTACAGTTTCGTGGTATGAATCCCGTTATGGAAGGAAATCCCCCCCGGATCCTGGTCGTCATCCCCGCCTACCAGGAGGAGCGGTCGATCGGGGAACTGGTCCGCTCGCTGCGGGGGCGATACCCCCACGACGTGCTCGTCGTGAACGACGGGTCCACCGATCGGACCTCGGAAAACGCAAGGGAGGCGGGCGCGATCGTGCTGGACCTCCCCTGCAACCTCGGGATCGGGGGGGCCGTGCAGACGGCGTTCCTGTTCGCACGGGACCACCGCCATGACGCCGTCGTGCGGATCGACGGGGACGGGCAGCACGAGGTCGAGGACATCCCCAAGGTGCTGGAGCCGATCCTTGCGGGCCGGGCGGACGCCGTCATCGGCTCCCGGTTCCTCGGGGAGACGGGGTACCGGGGGAGCATCCCGCGCATCTTCGGCATCGGCTTCTTCCGCCTCCTCGTCAACCTCACCACCGGGTACCGCGTGACCGACCCGACCTCGGGCTTCTTCGCCGTCAACCGCTCCCTGATAGAGTTCTACTCGCATCACTACCCGTCGGATTACCCGGAGGTCGACGCCTACATCCTGATGCACCGTCTCGGCGCCCGCGCGGAGGAGGTCCCCGTGCGGATGTACTCCCGGGCAGAGGGGAAATCGTCCATCACCACCTTCCGGGCGGTGTATTATATGGTCAAGGTGACGCTCTCCTTCCTCATCAACCGGATCCGGAGATTCGGGTGAACCGGGTAACGCTGTTCTCCATCTGCGCCTCCGCCGGCCTGCTGCTGTACATCCTTGAGATGGTGCGGCGCCGGAAACTGCGGGAGGAGTACTCCATCCTCTGGCTGTTCGGAAGCACGGTGATCCTCGTCCTTTCGGTGAAGCAGGACTGGCTGGACGGCATCGCCCACGCCGCGGGGATCGTCTACCCGCCCTCGTTCCTTTTCCTGGTGGGGATCCTCTTCATCCTGCTGATCCTGATCCACTTCTCGATCGCCATCTCGAAACTGCACCAGATGAACAAGAAGATGGCGCAGGAGATGGCGCTGATGAAGCGCTCCGTGGAGGAAGAGGGCGGGGGCGTCACGCAATCACCGTCGAAACGGTGACTGCCCTTTCGTTACGATTGCACTTCAGAAAAACAGCCGTGGCAATTCGTTACGCAGACGGAGGACTATACAACCCTCGCTTGATTTCCCGGATTCCCTCGAGTCCCGGGATGATTCCCCCTTCCACGTAAATTGCCTTCAGATAGGCGATTGCCTTCTGATACATTCGCCCATTTTCATAGAAAATAGTTTTCACATAGCCATAATTGCTTTCCTTTTTAAATTGGAGTATGTATTCATATAAAACATCCAACGACAGCGATGACAATATTGGCGCCCCAATAAGATCTTCTTTTCTACCAGGCAAATCCATTACGATCTTGTCGTAATCATCCACATTAATACCTTTGTTTTTTGCGTAAGACCATAGTTCCGTCCCTGGGAAGGCAGACGTTACATACACCAGCGGGGAAAAATATGGATTTCTTCTGAACCTTCGAATAAATTCCAACGTTTGCCGCAGATCGTCTTCCGTTTCGTGAGGGGACCCGATCATAAAACTTCCCATGGTCGGGATTTTGTATTTGGTCGACAGCTCGATCGCTCTTACATTTTCTTCCGTTGAGGATGTGTCTTTTTTCAAATATTTCATCATTCTGTCGGATCCGGATTCCATTCCGATTCCCGTCACAACTACGTTCATTTCCTTCAACATCTGCATCATGGAGTCGTCCAGTAAATCCGCCCGGACAAGACACATGTATTTTATTTTATTCAATCCTTTTTCGACGATCAATTTATGTATTTTCCCAAATCTCTTCCTATCCGCTATGAATAAGTCATCGAATATATGTATTATCTCGGCGTTGTATTTTATACTTAGCAGTTCTATCTCCCCTATGACACGTTCTGCAGAAAAAGATCTGAATATTTTCCAATGTACTGCGGTTGAACAGAAAATACATTTAAATGGGCACCCTCGGCTGGTAAGAAGAGTTAACGATATTCCAGTGTGGTACGGAATAATTTGTACTTTATTTATATAATATCCGATATCGAAAAAATCACGATCAGGTATAGGAAGGAGATCCAAAGGACGGATCAAGTCTCTGGCTTCGGTAAAGACAAGATCACCATCGTCTTTGTAACAGATGCCTTTTACGTTTTTCAACTCCGTGGGCGTAAATTCAGCAAGAGCGGATAATTCGAGCATCGTCGCCTCCCCTTCCCCGATGACCCCGATATCGAAGGGTTCAGGAAGGGTCCTGTGTGTGGAGACATGAACACCGCCCAGGATCAGCTTCGCCTTCGATCTCCCCCGGACGAATTCCGCATAATGGACCGCCCGAAGAATGTCTTGCGTGACCGCGCCGATCCCGACGAGGTCCGCATCGGTAAAGGAGTTATAGATGTCCTGGCAATTCGCATCCAAAATCCTGATGTCTACCGAAGGATCGTGTTGTCTCAGGTAGGTGGCGATCGATGCCAAACCCAAAGGCATCAATCCCTTCGCGAAGCCTTTACTGACGTTTACAAGCACGATTTTTTTCATCTCGTCGCCAGCTTCCTCCGCCTTCGCAGAACCAATCGGAACCGGATCGTTTCGCTAACGTGTTATTATCTCACCATATATGGTCCTGGGAACCAGGGTATTGCGCGCATTCCGTTGGCGGTTCGCGTCGATTCAAGGAGAGGTTTCGCTTGCACAGGCTTCCAGCGTGAGATCGATGTGGCGGCTCGTCGCCTTCGTCCCGCCGGTAAAGTGCACCCGGGGGGGTGCTACCGCAACGACGGGAACCGGTTGCGATGCGGAGACGAACGGGTTTCTTCGACGATGATCCAGGTCCAGGTCAACTTCCTCGCCAATCTCGCGGGATCGGGGTGGGTGGTCGCAGCCGGACTGGTGTGCATTCCCCTTTATATTCGGTTCATGGGGATGGAGTCGTATGGTCTTGTCGGATTCTTCCTCATGCTGCAAGGAATCATCCAGATCCTGGACCTGGGGTTGAGCCCCACCATGAATCGGGAGATGGCCCGGTACAGTGGGCAACCCGACAAGGCGGAGGAGGCTCGTGACTTCGTCCGTACCATCGAGGGCGCCTACTGGGCAATCGGCGCGGCAATTGGTATCGCGGTATATTCTGCCGCCCCGTTCATCGCGGCCCATTGGATCAAGGCGGGGAGTCTCCAGGAAGCCGAGGTTAGGCACGCCGTTAGGATCATGGGAGCCCTCGCCGCGCTCCAGTGGCCGCTCAGTTTCTACCAGAGCGGACTGTTGGGGTTGCAGCGGCAAGTCCTGCTGAATGCGATCACGATCGCATCGACGGGCCTGGCCAGTTTCGGTGCCGTCCTCGTTCTCTGGCGTGTTTCTCCGAGTGTCACCGCGTTTTTTACCTGGCAGATCGGCGTCAGCCTGCTCCAGACACTGACGACCACGGTGGCTCTCTGGCGATGCCTTCCGAAAGGGAAGCGGCCCGCCAGATTCTCCCCCGGCCTGATCCGCGGCGTCGGAAGTTTCGCGGCCGGAATGAGCATAATCACCCTGTCCGCCCTGATCATGTCGCAATTGGACAAAATCATTCTCAGCAAGATGATCGACCTGAAGTTTTTTGGATATTACACCCTTGCCTGCGTTGTCGGAAACGGCCTCACGGTCCTCATCGCTCCGATCTTCAACACCGTGTTCCCCCAAATTTCAAGATTGGTTGCAGCCGACGACCAGCAGGGACTCCGTCAGATGTACCATGGCGCCAGCCAGGTCATGGCGGTCCTCATCCTGCCGGTTGTAGCGGTCGTACTCCTGTTCGCCCGCGAAATCATGACGCTATGGACCGGGAACGCGGAAATCGCACTTCACACCGCCCCCATCGTTGCCATCCTCGTCGCCGGAACCGGACTCAACGGAATGTTGAACCTCCCCTATGTGCTGCAGCTCGCGCACGGAAGGACCCGGATCACCCTGTCGATCAACCTCGCATTTCTCCTCGCGATGGTGCCGACCATCTTCCTGATGGTCAAGTGGTTTGGAGCCATCGGGGCCGCGGTGTTCTGGCTGGGGCTGAACGCCTTCCATGTCTTCGTCGGCGTCCCGCTCATCCATCGCCAGATCCTCAAGGGGGATGCCCCGGAATGGTTCCTTCGGGATTTCGGGTTCCCGTTACTGGTCGCCTCGGGGATCGCCCTCGTCGCGCGCATCATCCTGCACGGACCGATGACCCCCATTTACGCAGTGGTTAGCATCGGCATCACCTGGTTGGTTGCCGCGCTTCTTACGGCCTTCTCCGCCCCGTTCATCCGGAGATGGCTCCTTTCGATGCAATGGGTCACGCCTCCGTGGAGGTAGCTCGGCCGGCAAACTCGAAATCTGTTTCGACGAACTCCGATGTGGAACGGTACCTGAGCCAAGGACGTTGCGACCCCGGAGTGATCAATTACGTGTTTCCAGCGAAAAGTCCCCCCTGCGAGGGTATCCGGAGATGACTTCGGTCCTGAAATTCAGGTCGGAAATCCGGTCGGCAAGGGACGAGATGCGCCGTTCCGGAATCTCTTGCCTCACGCCGTGGATTCGGCGGTGGTTGAACACCATCGGGTTCTTCGGCGGAGTCACGCTCGGTGACATCGTCAAGAGCTGGGACGTGCTCAAGACGGCGAGCTTCCTACGGGATCACCTTTATCGGGAAACGCCCGTGCTGGATGTCGGAGCCTACGCGTCGGAGATCCTCTCCGTCCTCCATCGCATGAAGTATTCGAACCTTACCGGCGTCGACCTGAACCCCCGCATCAAGGAGATGCCATTCGCAGACCATATCCGATACGAGGTGGCCGATTTCATGGTGACCCCCTTTCCCGATGGGTCGTTCGGGGCCATCACGGCGATCTCCGTCATCGAACACGGCTTCGATCCGCCGAGGCTGCTCTCGGAAATTTCCCGACTCCTCCGGCCCGGCGGGTATTTCCTGGCGTCCTTCGACTACTGGCCGGAAAAGGTGGATACCACCGGGATCGATATCTTCGGAATGAAGTGGAAGATCTTCTCGAAGGAGGAAGTACTCGCTTTCATCGAGGAAGCGCGGGCGTACGGGCTTTCTCCATGTGGAGAGATCGACCTCGAAGCGGGGGAGAAGGTGATCCACTGGGGGGGGAAGGACTACACCTTCGCGTGGCTTGCCCTCCGGAAGACAGAATGAGAGTCCTCCTCGTTTCCGGCTCCTACCCCCCGATGCCTTGCGGGGTAGGTGATTACACGGCGCAATTGGCGAAAGCCTTCGGACGGCGCGGAGACGTCACCGTGGCCGTCCTCACCGGCATCCCGGCGGAAGGGGTTGTGGAAGAAGGCGTCGAACTTTTTCCGGTGGTGCGCACTTGGGGAATCTCGGATGCCCCGTCGATTGTCCGGCGAATCCGGCGATGGCGTCCGGACGTGGTCCACATTCAGTACCCCACCCATTATTACCGGGGGATCCAGTGGGTGCTGCCGATGCTCGTTCGGATTGCAAACGGCCCCGTGGTCCAGACGTGGCACGAGTATTATTCTTCGCGGAGTTGGCCCTCCGTTCTCAACGCAGTATCGCCGGGCGGGCTGGTCGTGGTGCGTCCAAACTACAGGGAAAAGATGCCGCGGTGGTATCGTTGGCTGATCCGGCGCAAGTTGCTCCGCTATATCCCGAACGCTTCGTCGATCCCCGCGTTCCAGTTGACCGAGGAGGAACGGGCCGCCGTCCGGGAGAGGATGAGGGCGCCCGGAGGCAGACTGGTCGTCTATTTCGGGTTCGCCTCTCCGGGCAAAGGGATCGAATCCATCTTCGAGATCGCGGACCCGCAGCGTGACCGACTCGTCCTGATCTGCGACTTGTCCGCCCCAGACGACTACCAGGCATCGATCCTCACCCTCGCGAATCGAGGCGATTGGGCCGGCAAAGTCGTCGTGACGGGTTTCCTTCCCCCGGAGGAGGCCGGCAGGCTGCTTGCCGGGGCCGACGCGGCGGTGTTTCCCTTCAGGGACGGGGGCGGAGAATGGAACTCCTCCATCCACGGTGCCGCCGCGCAAGGGACGTTTGTACTGACAACTTCACTCGAACGGCGGGGATACGACGCCGGCAAGAACATCCATTACGCGATGCCGGGGGACCTTGAGGAGATGCGCCAAGCCCTCCGGGAGCATATGGGGATAAGGATCCCGGCGGCGGTGGCAACACCCACCGCAGGGTGGGACACCATCGCCCATTCTCATGTGGAGTTGTATCGTACCCTTCTGGATCGAAGGGGTGAGGCGGGATGATCGGCGCAGGATCGGGGAAGAGTGGAATGAGCGGCATTCGGCTCTCGGTATGCATCCCCACGTACAACTTCGGCCGGTTCATCGGCAAGACCTTGGACAGCATCCTTTCCCAGATTACCGACGAGGTGGAGGTCCTCGTGGTTGACGGGGCTTCTACGGACAACACCGGAG